>Ga0154635_140_pt2 | contig 77910 bp, 68 predicted proteins | sample Rifle2008BG13ft_FD_116064 | JGI IMG/M metagenome (GOLD analysis project Ga0154635, IMG submission 116064) | Solincola sediminis RBG_13_55_18
TTTCATAATCGGTGCCGATGAATACAGACACTCCCACCGCACACACGTTCAGTCGTATGATATCCTCGATTGATGTCGTGATGATCTCATTTGCCAGGTCCTTCCCCACAACGCTGGTCCCTCCCGATACGCGGAGGATGATCGGGATGTTGCTGTCCGGGTCTAAGCTGCTTCGGAGGACCCCACGGGTCACAAACAGGGCGTCGCAATAGGCAAGAAGATCACAAACCGTTTCGCCCGGCCTTTCCAGACAGCGCGTCGGCCCCTGGAAATAACCATGGTCGATCGGCATAAAAAAGCAGTGGCCATCCTCTTGGATCAGTCGTGACAAACGATTCCTCATTCCCCAGCCCATATGCTCGGATCCCTTTATGTATTTATCCTTTCCGGTCACGGTTCGTTTCGCTTTCATCTCAGATATATCTCGCGCCTCAAGAATTCCTCCTGCGTCTGGCATTTCAAGACCTCCTCATCATGAATAGATCATTTAAGATATCGTGTGGTGAATTCATCCTGGTGCATAATCTCGATACACACATCAAGCTACTTCTCAGGGCGAATAATGATATACCCCTTATCGATCAGCCAATAATGAAATTGATGAGTCGTGAACCTGCAATGCTCTTTACAGACGAGCCTTTTTTCTTCATAGCCCGCCGCTCCTTCCTCAAGCTCATTCAACTCCATCTGCACCGGGCATTTCACATCTTTGCAGAATTCTCTCCGCTTGTATTCGACATATCCTTTGACAGGTATCATCATTCCTCCAAAGATATTCGCGGTGAAATATATCGATATTGTACTCTTCTCACCTATTAAACACACCCGAGTCAATACAACAGAATCAATTAGAAGGCGGAGGTGAAAACCTCCGGCTTGCTTTGATGGAGCGGGTCACCCGAGTCCAATTAGAAGTAGGTATTTTTGGAGAGCGCGCATCGTCCGTCATCAGGGGGACGCGCTTCAGTTGAAAAATAAAGTGGATAAAGATACCATTACTTATATATAAGTAATGTATTTCTTATCCAAAGGGTGGTTAGTTTGGGAAAAAAGAACGGCTTCGAGCGGGAGCTCTCTATCTTCCACGAGCATGGTGGGATTATGTCTTCTGGGCAAGCCATCTCCTCAGGCATCCATCCACGTAAGCTCTATGCAATGCGTGATGACGGGATCCTGGAGAGGGTAAGCCGGGGCTGGTACCGTATGACGGATATGCCTCCTTTCTCAGATCCCGATCTGGTGATGGCCGCAATCCGGGTCCCAAAGGGCGTTGTATGTCTAATCTCAGCTCTTGCTTTTCATGGTATAACTACACAGGTACCACACGAAATTCACATCGCACTACCCAAGGGCGAGAAGGCACCACGCCTGGAACATCCCCCACTGCGTATATATCGTTTTCTCACGGAAGCATATACGGAAGGTGTGGAAGAGCATAGCATCGACGGCGTCCCCGTTCGCATATACAACATCGAGAAAACCCTTGCGGACTGCTTCAAGTTCCGCAACAAAATCGGGCAAGACGTGGCCATCGAAGCTCTGCAGATATCATGGCGGTCCAAATCGCTGGACCTGAATAAGCTCATGCAATACGCGCGCATTTGTCGTGTGGAGAATATAATGCGTCCTTACCTGGAGGCCTTGCTATGAACGAAAGCGGCCTCAAGTATATCGCGTCCTCTGTTCACCAACGCCTGTTGAACATGGCGCGGCAAACAGACAGGCCTTTCAACGAGGTGTTGCAGTATTATGCCATGGAGCGGTTCCTTTACAGGCTCTCGAAATCCCGCTACATAGACCGGTTCACCTTAAAAGGCGCTCTCATGCTTATATGCTGGGAAGCTCCCGTCTCACGCCCTACCGCCGATATCGACCTTCTCGGGCGTGTGGATTCGGAAGTAGAGAACGTAGTCGCGATCATAAGAGATGTCTGCGAACAAAAAGTCATCGACGACGGCATGATATACCATGCGGACAGCATAAGCGGAGAGAGGATAATCGAGGGGGCAGAGTACCAAGGCGTCAGAGTCAAAGTGAGGGGCGGCCTGGGAAACGCCAGGATAACGGCTCAGATAGATGTAGGATTCGGAGATATTGTAGTTCCATCCCCTCAGAAGGTGGATTATCCCGCCATCCTTGACTTCCCCGCCCCCCGGCTTCTTGGCTACACGCGGGAGAGCACCATAGCAGAGAAGCTCGCGACCCTTATACGCCTGGGAATCCTCAACAGCCGCATGAAGGATATATTCGATATCTGGCTCCTCTCTCGACAGTTTCCTTTTGATGGTGATGTCCTTTCCAGGGCAATTACAGAATGTTTATCATTCCGTGGCATCGAGGCCGTTTCGAAACCAGTCGCCCTATCATCTGATTTCGCAGATGACCCAGCTAAGTCTGCCCAATGGAGGGCATTCATACGTAAAAGCAGGATAGACGGCGTGAGCGATGATCTTGGCAAAATCATCACTACTATTGCGGATTTTCTGACACCAGTGCTTGGCCCCATTTCTGAGGGAAAAGATTTCAAGGGCACATGGAAGCCCCCGGGTCCCTGGAGGCAACGAAAAAGCCGGAGGTGAAAACCTCCGGCTTACTTTGCTGGAGCGGGTCACGGGGATCGAACCCGCGACCTCAAGCTTGGGAAGCTTGCGCTCTACCGACTGAGCTAGACCCGCCCGTTTCAGGGCTAAATTATAGCATAACGTAACCGCGTGTCCGCGGTCTCAGGCAGCGATGAAGCGAGCCTCCAGAGCCTATTGCTCGGTTTCCTTCGTAAGCCTGATGCGCAACTCGCGCTTCAGTATCTTGCCACTGGGAAGCATGGGAAGTTCTTCCAGGGGCATTACCACCACGCGCTTGGGAACCTTGTATCCGGCCAGGTTCTCCTTACAGTAAGCAACGATCTCTTCCTCCGTGACTTCCATGCCCGGGTAAGGCACCACACATGCCGTGACCGCCTCTACCCAATACTCGTCGGGCAGGCCGACCACCGCCACCTGCATCACCTTGTCGTGCCGGAAGATAACCCCCTCGACTTCCTGCGACGAGACGTTTTCGCCGCCGCTCTTTATCATGTCTTTTTTACGATCCACGAAGTACAAAAAGCCTTCGTCGTCAAAACGCCCGAGGTCGCCGGTGTGAAGCCAGCCATGGCGCAGCGTCTCGGCCGTCTTCTCGGGATTCCTGTAATATCCCTTCATTACCGACGGCCCCCTCATGACGATCTCTCCTACATCCCCCAGCAGTACTTCGTTGTCGTCCTCGTCAAAGATTTTTATCTCGACGCCGGTATGGGGCCTTCCAATACTGTCGATTTTCCTCTCGAAATCCTCCGGCTGCAGCGTCGATCCCACCGGACTCGATTCTGTCTGGCCATAGTAATTCATCCAAATCGCCTCGGGAAAAAGCGCCTTCCACTGCTGCAGCACGCTGACCGGCATGACGGCGCCGAAGGCGACAAACTTACGCAGGGAAGAGAGATCGTAGGAGGCGAAGTCGGGCATGGATGGAAGTATCTGGTAAAGCATTGGCGGGTAGACCCAGGCGGTGACCTTTTCCTGTTGGGTCAGTTCCAGAATCTCGATGGGATTGGGGGCGTATTCCAGGACGAGATGGCAGCCGAGGTTGATGAACTCAAGAAGCAGGTATTTGCCGGCAACGTGATAGAGGGGGATTGAGAGAAGGGCGTTGTCATCACCCTGTAGATGCAGGTCCGCCAGCCCGCTCATCAAGGTACTAAAGAAGTTCTTATGGGTATTCATAACCCCTTTGGGCAGCGCTTCGGTCCCGCTCGTGTACATGAGGGAGGCGAGATCGTCGTCCGCAGTGGCCACCAAGGGTTCCGAGGAATCCGTCATCGAGTCAAAAAGCTCGTCGAGGATCAGCCACCCTTCGGGCACTTCGGCCTCCGGCGCGTTTATCCGGATAATGCCGAAACTTTCCACGTTCTTGAGACTCGGGGCGGCTGCAAGGGCCTGGGGAACAAGCGCATCCTCCACGAAGAAGAGCTTCGATTCGGCGTTGTTGACAATGAATTCGATCTCGGGGGCCTTGAGCATGAAGTTGAGGGGGTTGACGATGCAGCCAATTTTGCAAGCGCCCAGCCAGGAATAGATGTAGTGCAGGCAGTTGTGGGTCATAAAGGAGATACCGTCCCCCTTCCTCGCGCCCAGCTGCTCGAAGACGTGCGCCATCCGGCAGCAGTTCTCGTTGAGCTGTTTGAAAGTGATTCTCTGGTCCTGGTACACCAATGCTATCCTGTCACCAAACTTGGCCGCGCTTCGCCTGGGAATATCACCGATGTTGATCCTGGACATCATGTTCATCGCAATGTTTTCCGGTACCGACGGCATGGTAGCTCCTCCCTCCTAAAAAGAACACCAATTCCCGTAAAAAAAACCGAAGCCGAGGTGGGAAAATTATAGCATTGCAGCCGGCTGCGCGGGCCGCTGAGGGAATCATAGTCACAGCAGGGTTCCCCGATTATTAATATCGGAGAGCTTCGTGCCGATTCAAACCTTAAGACCAATAATAGCCTTGACGATGGCTTTTTTTCGGGAGGAAACGGGTGGATGAAGATTTCGATTTCATAGATATGGAACTGCTCAATATGAATCTCGCGATAACACGCCTGAGTCTCGCTTCAATCCATTCCGCCGAAGGCCGGCTTGACGCGGCTATAGATGAATATTCAAAGGTCCTGGAAGTCGATCCTGAACTGTACCTCGTCTATTTCAACCGGGGGAAGCTTTTCTGGCGAAAAGGCGATTCCCAGAAGGCCAAGGAGGATTTTTCCCGGGCTATTAACCTGGAACCGACACTGGCCATGACCTATGTTTGCCGCGGAGACATCCTCTTCGATCAAGGTGAATATGACAGCGCGGAACGTGATTACATCAAGGCGCTGCAGCTGTCGCCCTCCAACAAAGCCATACTCTCAAGGATCAATCGCTTGAGAAATAGATGATCGTTTCAGTGCCCGGGATAAAGCGGTGACATGGCGCGCAAGCTCTCGATCACTCCCGGCAGTTTTTCCAGCACGTAGTCCACATCCTCAGCGGTATTCTCTCTGCCGAGAGTCAGGCGAAGGCTGCCGTGAGCTTCCTCGATGGGGATTCCCAGTGCCAGAAGGACATGTGAGGCTTCCAGGCTGTCCGAACTGCAGGCCGACCCGGTCGATGCCGCGATGCCCAGATAATCGAGCCGAAGGCAAATCGCCTCGCCCTCGATGAATTTGAATCTCACGTTGGCATTATTTGGCAATCGGCGGTGCCTGTCCCCGTTCAATTCGGTATATGGAATCCCCTCGAGAAGGCCTTCGATGAGGCGATCGCGAAGAGGCAGCATGTGCTCCGACCTCTCCTTCCAACCCGCCCCGGCCAGCTCCATGGCCTTTCCGAAACCGATGATTCCAGCCACGTTCTCCGTACCCGATCGCACTCGTTTTTCCTGGCCTCCTCCCAGCATGAGGCCCTGCAACTTGGTTCTCTTACGCATATAAAGGCAGCCGGTGCCTTTAGGGCCGTATATCTTATGGCCAGTCGCCGTCAGGAGATCCACGCCGAGCTTGTCTACATTTACATCCAGCTGCCCCATGCTCTGAACGGCGTCGGAATGAAGCAAAACACCCGCTTCTCGGCACACCTGAGAGATTTCTTCTATGGGTTCGATACTGCCCACCTCGTTATTGGCGTGCATTATCGAAACCAGGATTGTCGATCCGGTCAGTGCCTTTCGAACGTCGTCCGGATCAACCAGCCCTCCGGAATCAACCGGCAGGCGGGTTATTCTGAAACCCTCTTTTTCCAGCCAATGGCAAGGTTCCAACACGGCGTGATGTTCGATTGCGCTGGTTACGATATGATTGCCTTTCTTCGCATTTGCCCGGGCCACCCCCAGCACAGCCAGGTTGTCCGCTTCCGTTCCCCCGCTCGTGAAAAAAATCTCGGAGCTTTCGGCACCCAGCGCTTGTGCCACCTTTTCCCGGGCCGCCTCTATCGCCTTCCGGGCTTCCCGGCCTTCCTGATAGATGCTCGAAGGGTTGCCGAATCCTTCCTTGAAATAGGGAAGCATGGCTTCGAGCACTTCGGGATGGACAGGCGTCGTCGCCGCATTGTCCATATATATCCTGCGCATGTTCATCTCCTCCAACGCATATAATATCAAACTCGATGCTTGTCCAATCAGCCGAGAGCAAGCCTCTTCAGCTTCTATCACCTTCCAGGTTAATATAGAACCTATGTATATAACCAGAGAAATGATATTGGAAGCAGAAGACAAATATGGGGTTCCCCGCCACCTCTCGATGACCTTCGAAATTAGCGAGGCGGAATTCACGATGTTGCGGGCTTCCCGCAAAAATGGCCGCAACCACGACATCACGATGTTCATCTTCGATGACCGCAGCTGCCGCGATTTGGCGGTCATCGCAAAGCACATGTTTCCACCCGGTGCGTACCGGGCACCGAGCGGGGCGGCAAATCCGGGTGAGAGCATCGAGGACGGCGCACACCGCGAGGCCATGGAAGAGACGGGCTTGGAGATAGAACTCGATCGTTTCATTCTGGTCATCCACGTCCTTTTTACCTGCGGCGAAGAGTCCGAAAGCTGGAGAAGCTTCATTTTCACCGCCTTTAGGAAGGGTGGCGTTCTGGGACAACATGACTTTGTAGAAATAAGCGAAACGAAGTGGGTTAGCGTCGAGGAACTGCAGGGGGGAATCAGAAAGACCCTCCTGGATTCCGGCATGGGGCTTTTTGCCTATCGAGTTGCACTGCATGATGCGACTTTTAAGGCTATCGACGGGGATTGCAGGAAAAGAAGCCTAACCTAGCCTGATTAATCCGATTGAGACCGTGCAATAATTCCCTAGGAGGTTTTTTCACGTGTTCAAATATGTTCTTCGAAATATGTGGCGGCGCAAGGCCAGAACGCTTCTAACCGTGTTTGGAATAGTCGTGGGGATCTTTGCCCTCACCGTCCTGGGCGCTCTCTCCGCACGTCTGAATCAGCAGGTAAACGGGGCTAAGACCTGGTTTGCGAGCAAGATTACTGTAGTGCCGCCGGGAAGCAGTCTTTTCAGCGAAGGTTCCGGTTACCTTCCCTTATCGAAAGTGTCGGAGATCCAGGCTATACCCGGCGTGAAGAATGCGGTGGCCAGCTTCGACCTCTTGCTCGATCAGGGGAGCACAGGATTCGGGGCGCCGGAGCTCATCGTTGGTGTCGACTTGAGCCAGGCGGAGGCCGAACTAGAGTTATTAACGGTCAAGCAGGGAAGAAGGCTGCAGGACGGCGACCGGGGGAAAACTATGATCGGGTCCTCGCTGGCGAGCAAGTTCGAAGCGGGAATCAGAGACAGCATTCAGTTGAGGGGAGAATCTTTTGAGGTAGTAGGCATACTGGATATAACCCTTTCCGCCCCGGATTCCTTCGCCTTCGTTGCTTATGATGACTCACTCGCGCTCTTTCGCGCCGCCAACCCTTACTTCGAGGTCGAAGACATCGCGGCCACAATTGATGTGCTGCCCGAAACCGGCGTGGATATCGAGGAACTGGCCAAGACGATCGATTCCGACGTGCAGGGAATCAGAGTCATTTCGCCGGATGACGCGCTACAGCAGATTTCGCAGTTCAGCCTGATCTTCAACGCTATCCTCTTGGGTATCGGCTTCATCGCCCTGATCGTTGGGGGACTTTCCATTATTAACACTATGATAATGTCCGTCTCTGAAAGAACGGCGGAGATCGGCCTCAAGAAGGCGATCGGGGCGCCGACCCGGTCGGTTCTGGGTGAATACCTCCTCGAATCGGCGATGATAGGATTCTTCGGGGGGATTATCGGAGTTTTGCTTGGTCTACTAGCAGTCAACCTCTTAAACCGAGCCACCAGTACTAATAATGTCGCGGTTTTTGCCATAACCCCATTGGTTGTGATCGGCCCCATAGTCTTTGCCACCATACTCGGTACGATTGCCGGTATCTCGCCTGCACTGCGGGCGGCGCGCTTAAAGCCGGTGGATGCTCTTAAGGAGGACTGACGGGAGATGATAACAGCCACGGGGCTTACCAAGGTTTATAAGATAGGGCCGACGGAAATACGCGCGGTCGACGGCCTGGATGTCAGCATCGACAAAGGCGAATTCCTCTCCATAGTAGGACCCTCCGGTTCGGGAAAGACTACGCTGCTTCATCTCCTCGGTTGCCTGGACACTCCTACCTCGGGGACCGTAAGCATAGACGGCGTGGCAACCGATTCCCTCTCGCAATCGCAATTGACCATGATAAGGCGGGAAAAAATCGGCTTCGTTTTCCAGGAGTTCAACCTGCTGGCGGTGCTGAGTGCTTTCGAGAATATTGAACTGCCGCTCCGTTACCTCAAAGTACCGGCCGATGAGCGGCGGCGGCGGGCAATGGAGGCACTGGAAAAGGTCGATCTCCTCCCCCGCGCCCAAAATCGGCCCAGCCAGCTTTCGGGCGGGGAACAACAAAGAGTTGCGATTGCCCGTGCCCTGGTAACCAACCCCGTATTGGTGCTCGCCGACGAACCGACAGGTGAGCTGGACACCGAAAATACCTGCCGTATCATAGAATTGATGCGAGATCTCAATCGGGAAACAAAACAGACATTCGCTATCGTCACCCATGACGCGATGGTCGCGAGTTACACCAATCGCACCATCACCTTGAGGGACGGCAAGGTGGCGAGTGACGCAGCAGGGGAAGGTCGCGTACCGGAATGCGATAAATAGCCGCGGGCGCATGGGCCATCGAACAATGCCGGCCGGCCGCAAGCCGGCCTTCGGATTGATCATCAGGAGTGGATAGGAATGAGATTGGAGGACTTGGGCTACAGTGATTTTTTTGAAGCCGCGCGCATTGGGCTGGGTCTCAAGGATTACTCCCCGGCTCGAGTCATCGCCGAATATAAGGGTTCGTACAGGCTAAGAGACGGGGCTCGCGAGTTTTCAGGCACGATCACCGGAAGACAGATGTTTGATGCCCGCTCAATAGAGGATTACCCCGCGGTAGGGGATTGGGCAGTTGTTCGGGAAACCGGTGAAAAAGCCGTCATCCATCAGGTTTTGCCACGGAAAACAGTATTGAAAAGAAGATACGGCGGCAGGGCCGAATCGCAAGTGATCGCATCGAATGTCGACGTTGCTTTCGTTATCGAATCTATTGACCGGGATTATAACCTTAACCGTTTCGAAAGATATCTGACTATCGTGGGTGACGGCGGTATAAAGCCGGTCATAGTCTTGAATAAGGCCGATCTTATATCCGAACAAGAGCTCAATGACAGAATCTCGCAAGTGGAGAAGAGGTTCGGGGATATCAATGCCGTAAAGACCAGCACCATCGTCGAACACGGACTGGATGAAATGAGGGCTTGCATCCTTAGGGGAAGGACATATTGTCTGCTCGGTTCCTCCGGAGTCGGCAAATCTTCTATCATAAACACGCTGCTGGGAAAGCGCGTCATAAGGACAGATGCGATAAGCAACCACACGGGCAAGGGGAAACATACCACGACGGCCAGGGAAATGTATTTTCTCGAGAATGGGGGGATCCTGATAGACACCCCCGGCATGAGGGAAATCGGGATGACCGATTCAAGCGCGGGCCTGGAGAAGATGTTTGCGGAGATAACGGGCCTGGCAAGACACTGCAGATTCATCGATTGTACCCATGCTCACGAACCGGGATGCGCTGTGCGGAAGGCGGTCGAATCCGGCGGTTTGGATGAGAACAGATACGCTAATTATCTTAAACTGGTAAAGGAAGCCGAATACTACGAGATGAGCGTTGTGCAGAAAAGAAGGAAAGACCGGGAATTCGGGCGGTTCATGAAAAAGGCCAAGGATCAGCGAAAAAGGCAGGGACCTTGAGTACAGCGAGAATACTCTGTCGTAGTGAGGGATGAAGGTGCGTTACGAGGACCCCGTATTCAGACCTCCTTGTGAAGCGGGCAGCCTGATAATACAGGCCACGCTCGGCTGCCCCCACAATCGCTGTACTTTCTGCAGTATGTACAAGATGAAGAAATACCGGGTACGGGAGGTCGAGGATATCAAGGCCGATCTGCGGCAGGCGCGCAAGCTCTATGGCTCGATCGAATCGATCTTTCTCGCCGACGGCAATACCGTAGCAATGAATTGCAATAAACTGGCGGAGATCATCGAATATGCCCGATATATCTTCCCGGAGGCAAAGCGGGTTTCGAGTTATGGCGGAGCCAGGTTTCTGAAAGGCAAGTCCCCGGAAGGGCTTGCACGTTTGAAGGAAGCCGGTCTCGACATTATCTACTTCGGACTGGAGAGCGGCGATGACGAAGTGCTGATGTCGGTGCAAAAAGGAGTCGACTCCGAAGGGATGATCGAGGCAGCAAGGCGCGTTAAGAAGGCGGGCATTGCTTTATCCGTCTACATCTTGCTAGGCCTCGGTGGAGAGGATCACTGGCGGCAGCATGCCGAAAACACGGCTCGAGTACTGAATGCCATGAACCCCGACTTTATTCGACCCCGAACCCTCTATCTCATGCCTGGTTGCCCGCTTCATGAAGACGCTCAATCGGGGCTCTTCCGGGAGGCATCGGGTGAAACCATAATGCGTGAACTGGAGGTCTTGCTCGCAGGGCTGCGGGTCGGGGATTGTCTCTTCATGTCGGATCATATATCGAACTACATCCCCGTTTACGGTCAGCTCCCGCAAGACCGGGAGAGAATGTTGGCCAGCGTTCGGATGGCGCTCGAAAACCCGGAGGAATATCTCGGCCCACGCTATCTCACCCACCTGTAACCTTCACAAAGGTGTCAGGCACCTTTGTGTAGGTTAGAAGCGTTTTTTGTAGTCTTTGCAGGAGGTGGCGTTCGGCCTATCGGGATTGGTACAAGCCGAGGGGTAGTCGTAAGCGCAAGTGTCACAGAGAAGCCGGCGCCGCCTGAATATATTCTTGAAATTTTTCCAAAAAGCCATGCGCTTATTTTAACACCGGCGAAAACGACCGGGCATGACGAAAACTCAGGTGACCAATCCCCGCCGCAGTGCGGCCGCTACCGCCTCGGTTCGGTCACTCACGCCGAGCTTATCGAAAATATGCGCAATATGCGTTTTAACCGTTTGGGTGCTTATGAAGAGGCTGCCCGCGATCTCCTTGTTGGACATGCCGTCTGCCAGCAATTGCAGGACTTCTATTTCTCGATCGCTCAGGCCATAGGTGTCTTGGTTTTTTCGGGCCATAAAGACGTATTCCTTGAGCAACTGGGCTTGCGCCTCGGCATGCAGCGTAGCTCCTCCTTTCAGCACCTCCTTTATTGCCTTGACCAGCTCCTCCAAACCCGTATTCTTAAGCAAGTATCCGGTCGCACCGGACTTCACTGCTTCATATACATACCCTTCCTGATCGAGCATGGTAAGCATAATCACTTTTATACGAGGCATCTCTTTCTTGATAAGCTTGGTCGCCGTTATACCATTCATGCCCGGCATGCTTATATCCATAAGAATTACGTCGGGATCGAGCGTGCGCGCCTTGGCCACTGCTTCATCGCCATCCGAAGCGTCGCCGACAACATCGATATCCGGATGGATGCGAAGAAGATTAATCAGGCCTTCACGTACAAGCCGGTGGTCATCCACCGCCAGGACCTTGATCTTCTTTCCCATTTTTATTCCTCCTTCTGAACCGAGATTAAAGGAAAGCGAGCAGTTATAGTGGCGCCCTCACCCAGGCTCGAATCGACTTCGAGAGTCCCGCCCAGTGTCTGCGCTCTTTCCCGCATTCCGACCAGACCGAAGCTGTGTGTCGCCCGCTTCTGCAGGCCAAGCAGGTCGAAGCCGTCACCGTCATCCTTAATCACCAGGAGAAGATGTCCGTCTTCGAGAGCTATCGACAAAGCCGCATTGTTGCAATGCGAATGCTTGATGATGTTATTCAGCCCTTCCTGAGCGATGCGAAAAATCGTCGTTTCCGCCTCAGGACTCATGGCGGGGGCATCTTCGCCCCTCACCTCTATCTTTATCGAGAGCTTGCTTTCCATCTGGAGAGATTGAATGTATCTCTCGATGGCAACTACCAGCCCCAGATCATCGAGCATGGTCGGGCGCAAGCCGGCGATGATACGCCGGATCTCCGTGACGCTGTCGTTTACTATCTCCTGCGATTCACTCAGTGCCGAACGCACCTCCTCCGGCGCGTCTCCCAAGCGGGCGGAGCACAGTTGCAGGCGGAAGAGAGCGCTTACTATATTCTGTACGATGCCGTCGTGCAGTTCGATGGCCACCCGCCTTCTTTCATCCTCCTGGGCGGTTATGACCCTCTGCAGCAGCTCGCGGTGTACCTCCTCGTCATAGCGGAGGTTGTCGTAAAGCCTGGTATTTTCAATTGCCATGGCCGCCTCATTGCCGATTGCGGTAAGAAGATCCCTCTCCTCGTCTGCGAATTGCGTATTGCCATTTCTTCCCAGCGAAATGATGCCGGTAAATTTTCCCTTGGCCCTCAAGGGCAGCAGATACAGCGAGCGCAGGAGGCTGAGGACATTGCCGCTCCCACTCGCCATGAAATCATTAATGGAAATCGACTGCGGGCCGGAAAGGAAGGGATTAAGCGGCATCATGGCCTCCAGGCGAGCTATGGGAAAGCTGAGCAGCGCCGTGTCTCCCGGGCTCAAGGAAGCGGTGGAACGCGCGCAAGCCAATCGCAGATTTCGGCCGGAGGTATCCAGGAGGCTGATAGCGCACAGATCGAAATCGAAAAGCATTAGGAGTTTCTCCGCGATTATCTCGAGCACCTCGTCGATTTCGAGGGTAGAGATAAGGGCTTCCGTTATGTCATAAATGGTCGAGAGTTGTAGTCTTCCGATGCGATCCTTGCGGCGCTCCTCTTCTTCCTCCTCATCGTGAGGCTTCAGCGCCCTTTCGACATGCTGGATGAGATTGCCCGGGTCAAAGGGTTTGGTTATGTATTCAACCGCTCCCCCGCTGAATCCCTTGATGCGATCCACATCGGTGCTACGAGCGGTCACAACGATGACTGGTATATTTTCGGTATCGGGGTCGCTCTTCAATACTCGAAGGACCTGCCAGCCATCGATCTCGGGCATCATAATATCGAGAAGAATGCAATCCGGCTTCTTCTTTTCAACCTCCTGCAATGCCTCCCGCCCGTTATAGGCTACGCGGACACCGAAGTCCGCCATTTCCAGGTTAATGGATATAATGCGGGCTACATCCGGTTCGTCATCCACTACCAGGATATCCGCTTGCCGCACAGGATCGGACACCATGCCCCTCCAGCCGTCTGCCGTTCGATTCTCTTCCCCTGTCTGACAGGGATAAAATCGCCATCATCCAGGGAAAACAGCCGTACGTGAATTGCCTCGGCAAACCAGGGAGATTCTTTAACGCCGGAGAGACGATGCTGTGCGAGTGGCGCGCGATTAAAGCGAGATAATTAAGATTCTTCTTTCTTCAGCTGTCGGTTGCTTCCGTAGTAGCAGTAGTTCATGCGCTTCAGCCTCAGAGTTTTCTGAACCGGACAGTCAGGGCAGAGACAGCCCTTTATTTCGATCGGCAAAGGGCTTGCACCCCTCGCACAATAGACTTTGGGGTCTTTCTGATCCGGATAAGTCGGGCACTTGGAGCATATGCAAAAGGCAGCGATTGTCGCAATGCCCGCCTTCATCAAAGGTCCATTGTGGCTGGGTTCAGCCTGCTTTTCTTGGGGAATTCGACCCGTGTCTTCCGCCATAAGCGGTCATGTCCTTTCATATCATCAGTTGCAGCAATGAATCTTTTATACCCGTGACGTGAAAAGATAAACTAAACAAGAGATCAAGCTCGGCCGAAGCGGTCGGTCAGGGTTATCACGCGGCTCTGCGACCATTCCAGGTCCAACTTGCCGGCTTCGGCCAGTTTCATGAACACCTGGACTATCTCGGAGTCGAATTGTCTGCCGGAGCAGCGGCGCAACTCGCCGAAGGCTTCGTCAAGGGGAAGGGCCTTGCGATAGGGACGGTCGGAGGTCATCGATTCAAATGCATCGGCCACCGCGATTATCCTCGCCCCCAAAGGTATGTCCTCACCCTTGAGACCGTCCGGATACCCCGTGCCGTCCACCCATTCATGGTGGTGGTAGACGAGGGGGAGCACAGGTTCGAGCAGTTTGACCGATTGCAGTATCTTGGTGCCTATGAAGGGATGGTATTCCATCTCTTTTCTCTCATCCTCCGTAAGCCGTCCCGGCTTTTTCAGGATATCTTCTTTGATGCCGATTTTTCCCACGTCATGAAGGATGCTTGCATTCCTGATGATATCTACCTCAGCCGGGTTTAGCTGTATATCTTCCGCGATGGCCACGGCATATTCCGTTACACGGTGCGAATGGCCGTGGGTGTAGGAATCGCGCGCATCAATGGCTGATGCCAGGGCGGTTATAACCTCTATGTAGATCTCCTCCAGGCTCTCGAAGAGGCGGGCGTTTTCTATTGCTATAGCCGCTTGGCTGGCCAGGCTGGTGAACAAGTTTATTTCATGGGGTGTAAAAGAGTGGGTTTCATCGGTGTATATATTGAGCACGCCGATTACCCTGTCCTTCAAGCTCAAGGGGACCGAAAGGAGCGAGTGCAGACCCTCGATCCTCGCCTGGTCGGAGTAAGCATGCCTGGGATCGTCGATGATATCTTCAACCGCAATCGGCCTGCCTTCCTGGATCACTCTTCCCGCGATGCTCTCTCCCACCTTTATCGGGCCTTTTCTGATGTAGCTCTCCGAAAGCCCATGGGCGGCGGCAATAACGAGCTCATTGCTCTCCTCGTCCAGCAGCATGATGGAGCTGATCTTGGCGTCGAGAAGGCCTATGCTCATCTGAACGATTTGCTGCAGAACGGTCTCCAGATCTATGGCCGATGTTATCGCCTTGTCGATTTCAAATATGGCATGCAGCTCTCCGATGCGATCTTCGAGATCGGAATACAAGCGTGAGTTGTGGATGGCGAGCGCTGCTTGCACGGACAGAGCCGAAAGGAGATTGAGATCGTTCTCGCTGAAACTCCCCCTCATCTGCTTGCCGGCGAAGACGACTCCATAGGCTTCCTCCCGCCATTTCATGGGCGCGTAGATGGCGGAGCGGATCCTCTGGGACTCCAGTAATTGACGATAATCCTGCTCGGCATCCGTGTCGCCCACCAGTAAAGGCTCCTTGGCTTTCAGAACGCTGCCGGCCATGCCATAATCAGCCGGGATACTCAGACTGGACTCGGTATCGCTAACCCCGCTCGATGCCGCAACCACCAGGTTCTCTCCTTCCTCATCGAATCGGAAGACCAGGATGACATCGGGGTTGATGCTGCGGGAGATAGCGGTGCTCAAGTTCGCATGTACCTTGCTCTCGACGAGGGTCGAATCGAAGACTGTGGCAAACCCGGAAAGCGCGGTCAGTTCAACAGTCCGTCGCGCCTTCTCCTCACTTTCCCTCTCGGTAAAGTCGGAGAGATAACCCATCAGGAAGGGGATAAGCAGGAAGAAGAAGTAGCGGGATACAAATTCCCCCTCATTTCCTGTCCAAGCCAGCCGCCCGGATACAAAAAGAGTGAAAGTATATGCCACGCAACTGATCACTCCATAAGCCATGCCCTCTTTCAAACCGAACCATATTGCTATATTCGCTATAGGCAGGGCGAACAGAAAATCCAGGTCCAGGATGGGTGAGCTGCGCGTGAAATAAATGAAGAGACTGACAAGCAGGATTTCCAATAACATCAGGCCCATGGCGACCGGCTTGAATCTCTTTTCCGGGACTTTGAAAACGATGCGATCGAGAAGAACATAGAATACGCCGAGGGCGGCCAGGACAGGGATTACCTGCGCAGCCTGATAGCGGTTCCGTACAAAAAGATACTGGCTCAACACGAATAGAAACACCAGCATCCGGATCGATCTTGTGAAAAAGATGAGCCTCTTCTTGAGGTCCAAAGCGCACCTCTCGTAAAAGTCAGTCCAGTATCGGCAATTTACTCAAAACATAATCATTAATATTTCGGCGAAACGCGCTCCCCACCCTCTGGAATTCGAGAACAATAAAGCCCCGTCCTTCCATTTCAGGCATTAAATATTAAGCTACCTTCCCTATCGTCTATTCGTATCTGCTACTGAAGGTACTGCCGGGGATCGGTAGCGGGGAAGAGAAAAACGGCTCGAAGTCGAGGAAATGCGTAAGGGGTCGGTGCCCAAACATAAACAACTTCAGGCAAGAGTGGTTGCGGGCGAGGTGCTTTCTTGAAGTTGTTTATGTTTGGGCTCGACCCCCATGCAGGCTCACCCCTATTGACGGTCCAGGATGGCTAACTCCATGGCCTCGGCCCATCCCTCATTGAGAAAGCCTTTGGTGACAACAACATTCTCATATTCGGACAAGAGAGCGGAAAAACGAGGATTGGCGAGGAATCCATTGCGCATCAGGAAAAAAACTCCTACGACACCGGCAAGATTCAAATCAGCGTCGGAATCGCCGGCGCCTATTGTCTGCGATCGCTTGAAACCCCGCGTCCGGATATCATCGGCGACCGCCTTTTCCTTGCTCACTCCCCTGGGAACCAAATGGTAGGCCCGCAGCTCTCCTACATCCAGGGTCGGGCTCGTGAGTTGCAATATTCCATTATCCACGACGACGAATTCCGGGTACTCCGCCTCGAGGAGCCCGTTAACTTCAGTTATGTCGAGGAGTCCGCGAAACAGCGGAGTGCAGTCTCTGAAATTCGACCATGGCGTATGCAGCTCGACCTTCCGTGGATAGCGGGAAAGCAGCCAGTCGACAACCCCTGTCGCAGTTATATAATCAAGCAGCTCTTCCCCTTCGATATTAACTACACCCGTATCGAAAACTACCTTTTCGCCGAAGTTGTAGAACCGTTCCACGCCGAGTTCCGCTATGTAATTCTTGATCCCCAGGAGCCGGGCGGTCTCCAGCAACTGCTTCCCGCTTCTCCCTGAGACAGGCACAAGGTCTACGCCTCGCCTCAACATCTCCACTAGCACTCGCACGGGACGCTCGATGAACTCGCCCTTGATGTTGCAGAGAAAGCACCCTAATGGCCCCATCATAGTGCCGTCGAGATCCGTGTAAACCACCTTGATTTCCTCGAGGTGCCGGCTCAACCCCGCCCAACGAGAGCCGGCTGCAAAACTCCCTGCTGCCAGCTCCAATTCCGGATCTATGTTTCCATATTCTGCCACTAGACACCCGCCTTGAACCGCTCTATGTATCGAGGCTCTCGGATAATAGGGGGACGCTCCTCCACCCTGAGGGATTTCCTCTCCAGCAAGTATTCACCGTCCCTGTAATCGACCTGCGTCATTTCAACGCTATATTCCTGTAGTAATTGCAGCCGCTGCTCTTCGGTCAAGCGTACCAGAACCGCCTGCAGGATCTGAAAGGCCATCCTCCCCAATGCCGGGATGGGCTGGTTGCGATGTATCCTTTGCACCAGGTCTACCTGGCCGATCGCTTTCATCCCGAAGCGATTATAGATATCGATGAGCATCACGATCTCGACTCCGTATCCTGAGAAGAAGGGAATATTTTCCAATAACGCCCTTTCTCCGGCGTATTCACCTGAAAGAGGTTGGATCAGCGCCGTCAATTCGGGATAAAAGAGGCTGAGCAACGGCCGGGCGACGAGTTCGGTCACCCGCCCACCCCCCGCCGTAAGGAGCCGTCCTTCAGACTTGATGGGCCTCTGATAAAAGGCTTTTACAAACTGGATTTCCGGCCTTTGCAGAATTGGGCCGACCAGGGCGTAGATGAAACGCGGTTTGAAGTTGCGTATATCGGAATCTATCCAGACAATGATGTCGCCGGTGAGGACTTGCATGCTCCTCCAGAGCGCATCCCCCTTGCCCATGGGCTCGAAGATGCCGGGTAATATCTCATCCTGCCTGTAGACTTCCGCCCCCATCTCGCGGGCGACCTCGCGTGTCTCGTCCGCGCTCCCCCCGTCCACAACACAAAGCTGGTCTACCAAGTTTACTTTTTCCATAAGATCCCTGCGGATTATCGCTACTATCTTTCCGATCGTCGAAGCTTCATTCATGCTTGGCAGGCATACACTTATGGTCTTCTGCGTCTCTTGCTTGAGCCCCAGGAGACGGTCGAGATTGCTGAAGTCGCGATGATGGAAAGTGTTTTCCGAGTACCAATCGGATTTTTCGAGCGTCCCGCCCATAAACACTCCCTTGTTCCAGCCGCCTGCTTATAAAATCTTTCGCTGCGTTTACATCCGCGCGGAGGTTTTCCTGCCCAGCATGAAAGCCGCGCGGTTCACTTCCCGGGCTTTTCCCGGCACCAGGCAAAGAATCGATTCTTCCCAGACATCGGCGGGGAAATCCAAAAAGGAGGAGAGCGCTCCAAGTAGCACAGATCCCGCCGCTCGCGCATTCCCTGCCTCGACGGCTAACTCCCTCGCCTCTACTACCAGCATCCTGGGGATGACGGAATGAATATTTTCCAAGGTATCTTCAGGATATGCCTCGTCTCCGCTCAGGACCGGGAGCGGGTCGAGCCGGTAATTATTGACGATGGCTGTACCCTCTCTGGAGACGTATTCCACGTAGCGCAGTCCCTCCAGCAATTCGAAGGCCAGAATAAAATCCGCGGAACCGGAAGATATGAGCGGCGAGTGGACTTCCTCCGACCAGCGAACCATGCATACCACGCTGCCCCCTCGCTGTGCCATGCCATGCACTTCAGAGGTCTTCACATCGTAACCCATGCTCAGAGCTGTTTCCGCAGCAATGCGGGCTGAAAGAACGCAACCCTGGCCTCCTACGCCGGCGAGAATGACATCAGCCATCGGGGGTCACCTTTCGCAAAGCCTCCTGCCGGCAAAGTTGAAAACAAATGGAGCACCCCGCGCACAATTCGGAATCAACGAAGGCGCTCTCGCCGCGCATTACGATGGCGGGACAGCCCAGGCGCAGACAACGGCCACAGGCATTGCATAGGTCTGCGTCCACTTCATAATAATCGCGGGCGGCGCGTTCCAGCAGGACGCAAGGCCTGCGGGATATGATGACGGACGTGTGCGGCGCGCCCACTTCCTCCCGTATTACCTTCTCGGTTTCGGTGAGATCCCAGGGATCAATCACCCTAACGGAATCAACGCCGATCGCTTTGGCAAGTTCTTCCAGGTCCAAGGCCCGGGTTTCCTCCCCCATGATGGTCCTTCCCGTCCCCGGATGGTCCTGGAATCCGGTCATGGCCGTCGTGCGGTTGTCGAGGATTATGATCGTGGAGAGGGTTCGATTGTAGACCATATCTATAAGTCCCGTTATTCCCCCATGTATGAAGGTGGAGTCACCAAGAACACCTACGACGGAGCCGGCCTTGGCTCGGTTTACGCCGCTTGAGGCGAAGGCGCGCTCTAATCCGAGCGCCATGCCCACGCTCGCCCCCATACAAACCTGGCAATCGATTCCCTCCAGCGGCGGAAGAACGCTCAGGGTATAGCAACCGATATCGCTCGCGGGTATCGCCTTGCAGCGGCCGAGGGCATAGAAGAGGCCGCGGTGAGGGCAACCCGGACACATGACCGGCGGCCTGCCCGGGAGTTGCCACTCCATGCCCGCTTCGGTTTCATGCCAGGGACGGCTCCAGCCACCCCCTTGGACTCCGGTATCCATTTCTATAAGCTCACTCAAGCTTTCGCCGACGACGGTGGGATTGAGTTCACCCTCCCTCGGAATCCGCGACTTTCCCACCACATCCAGGCCCAGCGCTTTGAGTCCCTCCTCCAGATAAGGCTCGAGTCCCTCGACGATGAACAGGCGGTGGAAATGGGATGCGAATTCGCGGATCAGCTTTTCGGGCATCGGATATATGAACCCTAATTTTAGAATGGAAGCTTCCGGAAAGGCCTCCCTGGCATACTGGTAGCATACGCCGGACGTTACGATGCCTACCCGGGACGACTTCAATTCCATTCGGTTGAACCGGAACGATTCCGCCTCGCGTTCGAGATCGGCAAGGCGCTCGATAACGATTGGATGGCGCAAGCGCGCATGGCCGGGAATCATGACTCGCTTTACGGCATCCCTTTCGTAAGGAAGATCGATTTTCATCCTCTCCTCGCGATGTTCGACTACCGTGCGGGAATGGCTTATCCGGGTCTCCAAACGAAGCATGACCGGTGTATCGTAGCGTTCCGAGAGGGCGAATGCATCGGCTACCATGTCGTGCGCCTCCTGGCTGTCCGCCGGTTCAAGAAGCGGCACCTTGGCCATACGGGCATAGTAGCGGCTATCCTGTTCGTTCTGGGAAGAGTGCATTCCGGGGTCGTCCGCGACTACCAGAACGAAGCCCGCGTTTACTCCGATCAGCGGAAGGGTCATCCAGGGATCGGCGGCGACGTTCAAACCTACGTGTTTCATGGCTGCAAGTGATCTGGCTCCACCCAGGCAGCTTCCGATGGCGACCTCCAGGGCGACCTTCTCGTTAGGTGACCATTCACAATAGATATCGCCGTATTTGGCCAGTTCTTCCAAGATCTCGGTGCTCGGTGTCCCCGGGTAAGCAGCGGCCACCCGGACACCTGCGGCATAGGCCCCGGATGCAACGGCTTCATTCCCCGACATGAGGCTTCTTTTCAAAAAAATCCCCTTTTTCCAGGGGGATTATAGCACAGGAGTCACCTACTACTTTTATCCCCTATGCTAAAATGACAAACAAATCAGCCTTTCCGCGAAGCGGAAAGGCATGTTGCGAGGAACCAAACGAGTCGCAATGCGGCGAGTGCATTTGCGAGGAGTGAAGCGACGAAGCGAGCTCGATTGAGAGACACGTTTCTGAAGATGAGTGTGTCGCCATAATCTCGATTACGGCGGGATGCGAAAGTAAAAGAGAGTAGTATATAGACTCGTATCAAGTAAGGACTGCTATGATGGCTCTAAACGAGAGGGACGGCGGCGCCGAGGGCTTGAGGTCCGACGAAGAGCTGGTGCGCTGTTACCTGGAGGGCGACCAGAGGGCCTTCGAGGAGCTTGTGATCCGGTATGAGACCACGATCATCAATATGGCCTACCGCCTCCTCGGCAATCGCACCGATGCTTCGGACGTCTGCCAGGAAGTGTTCGTCCTCCTCCTGCGCAAGCTCGGTTCTTTTCGCGGAGAGGCAAAATTTTCCACCTGGCTCTACCGCGTTTCTTTAAATGCCTGCCACGACCACGCCCGCAGGCTCAAGCGCCACTACTCCCTTTCGGACTCGCCCGGCGAGGATTTGCCGGAGATCGAGCAGCGCCTTCCCGATGACGGCCTTCATTCGCCGGAGGAAAGGTTGGAGAAGGCGGAAATACAAGACGTGGTCCATGAGGCCATCGCCAGGTTGCCCTATAAATTCAAGGAAGTTATCTTCCTCCATGACATAAGCGACTTCAATTATAAAGAGGTGGCGCAGATACTGGACATATCGTTGGGAACCGTAAAATCGCGCCTTAACCGGGCCCGAACAAGGCTCGCTAAAGAATTAGAGGAATATCGGGAACAGTTGCGTTGAAGACCTCATCTAAGGCTGTACCGAGACTGGAGATAGGGAATATTAAAAACGATGGGCATTGAGATGAAATGCGGAAAAGCCACCAAATTAATCGAGCCGTTTATCGACGGCGAATTAGATTCGGAGAGGTCCGAACAACTGCAAGCGCACCTCATCTCCTGCTCCGCCTGCGAAAGCCGCGTCTCAGCGATGCGCGCAACGCTCGATTCAATTGCCTCCCTCCCGGCGATCGAACCGACGGCAAGAGAAAGCTACCGGCTTATGAACCGAGTGCGGGCCGAGATGGACGAGCCCCGCCCGGCAAGGATCGGGCATGCCCGGCTCAGGCTAACCGCCGCCGCCGCCGTCACCATCCTGGTCGCCGCTTCCATCGGAACCACTTGGGTGGTTCTTTCCGGAGGTGGGACTGTAACAAAGGTGGAGGTGGCGCAGGAAGAGCAGGAACCCGTGTCGTTTAAAGGGCCGGTTGAGACAAGCGCCGGCATCAATGGTAAGACGGCGTCTCAATTGTTGGCCTCCAGCGTGACAAGCCCATCGGTAACGATTTCCGGAAAGGATTACGCCGCTTCCGAACTTAAGAGCTACCGAAACGATCTTGGGGCCCGCCTCGATTTCTATGCCTCCTACTGGTACCCCGCTGCGGCATCTGGTTTTGATGCGGCCACCCTCGCCAATAACCAGGCCACCCTTACTACGGCAATCGCGGATCAGGCGGCACAAGCCGGCAAGAACCCCGACGAAGTCAAGAATGCCGTCTCCGTAGCCTTGTCCCAGTGCGATCAGACCATACCCTTGCTCCCCTGTTATGCCGAGCAAGCCAAGGTTGGGGGTAAGGATGCCTGGTTGATATCGATGAGCGGACCCGAGGATTATCTGCTATTCAAGAACCAGGAACTGCCATCGGCCATGTTCCTTGCCTCACAGGGTGGCGGGGCCAGCCTGATGATAAGCCAGAGTTTGCTGACGCAGCTCGCGTCCATGTTTGCCCCCGTCTATGGCGGTTCCAATCTAACGCTATCCATGAGTGCTGATGCAAATACCGATGCGCTAGACGATAGTGCCCCTCTCTCCATAGCGCAGACATGGCTCGCTTCCGACCAGCAACAGCAGTTCCAAACCTTCCTGCGACAGCTGGCGGCGCAATCGAACAACGTTGATCTAATCGCGGCCCTCGAGGGTTTGAACTACGATCAGCTCCTGATGCTGCTTCAGGGTAACTGGAATGGGCTGGCCGCTCAGGGAATCGACCTTACTAAGTTCCTGGTCCCACCCAAGAGGCTTTACGCCATCGATGCGACCACCGGCAACGTGATCTGGTAGTTTAAAAGCCCTGTTAAAAACAGAAGAGCTGGTTCGGGTCTACCTCTTCACGCAACAGCCGGAGTTCCTCTTCGCTCGGCTTGGGGGTCTCTATTACATCATCGGGAATCAATAATTCAAAACCGGTGAACTGCTGCACTATCTCGGGAGTTACGCCGGGGTGATAGGATATCAGCTTCATCCGGCAGGTTTCATCGTCAAAGCCCATAACTCCCAGGTGCGAAATAACCCTCCAGGGTCCTTGCCCGAGAAGGCCCGCACGTTCCCGCCCTCCGGGGCCGTCGAGGAAACCCGGGCTCGTAATATAATCGCATTTCTCCGGGAACCGCTCCGGGAGATGAAGCCCCATGAAAATAACTCGGTCGCTGAGGCTGGCTATATCATTCGCTCCTCCGGACCCGGTCAAACGCACTGTGGGCTGATCGTAGGGACCAATGCAGGTGGCATTGATATTGCCGTACATATCGATCTGGGCTCCGCCCAGGAAACCCACGTCCGCATAGCCAGCCCGGCTGTGACCGAACACGCTCGACATGGAGAGGATGATCGGGGCTTTGTAGCAGGTCCAGGAGCAGGCTACCGACCACGGTAGTTCCCGAGGCTCCGGATCCACGGCGCCGCATTCATAAATAGCCATCATATTCGGAGCATGCAGCTTCTTTGCCAGCAGAGCTCCTACCAAAGGAAGGCCCGTCCCTACGAAAACGCTCTCACCATCGCTGAGCAACCTGGCGGCGGCACAAACGATCAATTCCCTGGGGGTATATTGAATGTCAGTCATTTCCGCGACCTCCTTAAATGAGCCTCTTGGCTACTTCTTCGTATTTCCATTCACGCTCTCCGCCAACTCCCCAAGAGCCCATTCCGTAGCAAAACGCGTCGCAGGCCAACTGCTCCAGCTGCTTCACGTAATCAATGGCGTTCACGCCTTCGTCCTCGGCGGCCATCGCAAGCATCTCGTACTGGTTTCTTGTGCCCATGATGTACTTTTCGTAGTATTCTTTGGTGCCCTCGGCGGTTTTCCATAAGGTCCGCACTATTTTCTCCTGCAGGCGGCGATCGAAATAGTAGAGACCGGGCATATCACCTGGCCACGCTCCGTAAGGAACCTCACAGACCGCGTCAACGCAATAGTGGGGCACGATCACCTGATAGGGATTGGAGCGTATATCCGCACTGTCGACGATTCGCTCGCAAGTGACAACAACTTTACGCGCCGCAACGGCTATAGCCGTATCGTTTACGACCGCCCCCCAGATACGTCCGTTGCCATATTTATCCGCGTGATGGACGTGGATTATGGCGAGGTCGGGGTACATGGCCGGGATAAGGCATACCGGCTCGCCCGTCCAGGGGTCCCTATCCTCCTTGATGTAGGGATTGCTCTTCATGAGATCGGTCCCGAGCATTGATTTGGAGGCTACGTAATTGACTCCCTGCTCGGCCGCCCTCAAGGAAAGCGAAAGGGCGCCGTGGCTCCAGTCCGAATAGACTTTCAACGTGCCCGCTTCCACGCCGCGCCGGAATGGTGAGATCAATCCCCTCATCTCAACCCCTACGTACGCCACATGGGCGCCTTCCAATCCCCCGAATTCATGCCAGACAGTGCTTATGCCACCGGGTGTAAATATCCCAACCAGGTCCTTTTTCTTCTGGCGTCCAATCTCGAAATAAGCGGCCATCGGCCCGCGTACATATGCAAAGCCGGTTTCAATCAGGGAATCGCCATCCTCGACGAATTCCGCAACCGCATCCTTCAAAGACATGCGCTTGTCCTTTTCCGCTCGGGTTTTCTTGAGCTTCCATTCCCTGGCGGCTTTGTGATCGAATAAGCGTTCGTTGGCATGCGTCATCCTTTAGACCTCCCCGATAAAGACGCGGAACAGAAAGCGGCCTTTGGAGGGAAAAAGATAGAAAAAAAGGCTGGTCGTCCAAAGGGGTTCTTTACCTGCTCCATAATGTGTTCCGATCAAACTACATCTTTTACTGTGCTTGGTAATTCCTCAATCTATTTTTAGCATTAACCTGATCTTATTGTAAATGGCGTCAAGTTGAACATGGGGTCAACTGACTAATATTATTTGGCTCAAGAAGCGATTAGTTTATGCTTGATAGAAGATTCAGTATTTCAAGAGAGGATTAGATGCACGAACTCGCGGTTACTGAGAGCATTGCTTCCATTTGCCTCAAACATGCCGAGCAAAACGGAGCGCATCGAATCGTCAGGGTAAACATCAAGCTCGGAGAAATGGCGGGGATAGTGGACCACTATGTCAGCTTCTATTGGGACATGGTGACCAAGGATACGGTTGCGGAGGGCGCCCAGCTGAATTTCATCAAGATCCCTATCCGGGCCTTCTGCCCCCATTGTAATAAGGAATTCGCGGTCAAGGAATTCGACCTTATCTGCCCGGAGTGCTGTAAAGGGGACGGGGAACTCGTATCGGGAAGAGAGTTTCTGGTGGAGTCCATAGAGATCGAATAGGAGGCATTTTGTGGACATAAAAGTGTTGGAAGGTGTTTTCGACGCCAACGAGAAGATCGCTGCCGAGAACCGGGAGCTATTCAGGGAGAATGAGGTATTCGCAATGAATCTGATGGCTTCGCCGGGTGCCGGAAAAACCTCTCTCATAGAGAGTACCATCAAGGGCCTGGGTAAGCGCTTGCGTATCGGAGTAATTGAAGGCGATATCGCATCAAGCGTGGATTCTGAGAGGCTCAAGAACCTCGGGATACAAGTAGTGCAGATAAACACGGGGGGCGCATGTCACCTGGATGCCAATATGATCAGGCAGGCGCTGGAATACATCGATCTCACTGCCCTCGACCTGTTGATTATCGAAAATGTGGGGAACCTGGTGTGCCCTGCCGAGTTCAAGCTCGGAGAGGACCTGCGCGTAATGATCCTATCCGTGGCCGAGGGCCACGACAAGCCACTGAAATATCCCCTAATGTTTTCCGATTCTGAGGTCCTTATCGTGAATAAGACCGATCTGATCGGTATGGGAGATTTCGATCTCGAAGAGCTGCGGGCGACGGTGAAGCGCATGAATCCTGGAATCACGATCTTCGAGTTAAGCTGCCGCACGGCCCAGGGGGTGGAGCGCTGGGTCGACTGGCTCTACGAGCGTGCTTCTTGACGGGAACGTAAATATTCGGCTCTCTCTACCAGCATCTCGGCGACGCGGACCGCTCGTTCCGGATTGGTATAAGTGCAGATCTTGCTGTTGGGGCGTTCGCTTCCTTCCTGTAAATCTTTCTCTCTTTCCGGCATTCCGACCGCCAGGATGGGTTTTTCGAGATCACGCATGAGTTCGTAGACCCTACGGCCGAATTGCGAAGCTTTCATTTCCATATACTGTCTCTGGACATCGATCAGTTTCTTATCCAGCTTCTCGCTTTCACGCTGGGCGAGCCCGAACGCGGTGGCGGCATTGATTGTCCCGAGCGAAATAATAGAATCGTATTCGGGACAGGAGGACAGGAGTTCCAGACATCGGGTATGGGCATCGAGGTCGACAATCCCTACCATGTCCACCGGGTTGCCTTTACTCCAGTAGGTGGGAAGAACATCGCCGAGGCTCTTCTTGGCATAATCCGGCAACGGCGAGACATCGAATCCCGCTCGCTCACAGAGGTCGGCCGCGATTACTCCCCAGCCGCCCCCCCAGGAAAGGATTCCTACCGAGCGCGATCGGGGTAAGGGCGTTTTCACCAGCGCATCGCAGAAGTCGAGCATCTCTTCGGTGGTTTCCGCCCGTATCATACCGCCCTGGCGGATCATACCTCCGTATATCTCGCTCGAACCCGCCATGGCCGCGCTGTGCGAGGCGGCTGCCTCATGGCCCGCCCGTGTGGTCCCCGCCTTATAGATAACAATCGGCTTGTCCAGGCTTATCCGCTCCGCCAGCTCAAGCACACGTCGCGGCCTTTTGAAGCCTTCCACGTAGAGCAATATTACTTTGGTTTCATCGTCTTCGGCGAAGTACTCCAGATAATCGGCGAAATCAAGGTCGGATTCGTTGCCGACGCAAACGAAACGTGAAAAGCCGATGCCCCGGTGGGAACCCCAGCCGAGGAGCTGGGTCCCCAGATTGCCGCTCTGGGCGGCAAAAGCGATGTGACCCGGTTGCGGAGCGACGGGGGGCATGAGGGCGGAAAGGCTCCAGGGTGCGGAATATATTCCCATCGTATTGGGGCCCACGATCCTAATGCCATAGCTCGCCGCAGCTTTGACCATCCTTTCTTCCATGGCTTTCCCCTCGGATGAAGATTCACTGAATCCTCCGGAGATTGCGATAACCACCTTTATCCCCGCCCGGCTGCAATCCCCGAAAACGCGCTCCACCTGCTGAGCAGGTATGGTCAGCATCGCGAGGTCTACAGTCCTGCCGATTTCCTCGAGGCCTCGATAAATCGGGGTGCCATGGATCTCTCCACCGCCAGGGTTCACTAGAAAAAGCTCTCCCGTGTAATTCCCCCGGATGATGTTCGTCGGCACTATGTGGCCCCATTTGCCCAGGTTGGCCGATGCACCTATAACGGCCATCCGGCGTGGGTTAAACAATATCCTGGTTATATCGCTATTGCTCGTAGTCAAATTTTGCCTCCCTGTTCATTGCCGCATCAACAAGGTAATCAAGCCTGATACGAAAATCCATGAAAAAGGCCAGAAACCGGGTAATATAAAGGTCTCTTTGGTGCAAGATCCCCTCGAAATCCTGTTTGAATTGAAGAAAATCACTCCTGTCCTCCGGTGTGATGGCCCGATCGACATCGGCGACCCCATTCTCAATCGAATGGAAGAAATTAATGAGGGTCTCCTTGTACGGCTCGAGCCCGGGCGGTGGATTCATGCCGTTTAGATCCTTGTCGTAGCTGTGCATGGTAGAAGCATCCTCAGCGGCGGCGGCTTTTATCCTCGCCAGATCGGCATTATCGACCATGTTGGCAAGGGCCAGGTTCCGGACATCGGTAAGCATTGGCAGAACATCGCGGAAAAAAGCGACATCGCTCGCAATTTCGCCTACTACATCTTCACCCAAGGAATAGTAAGCGATGCTTTCTTTTTGGGCATCTTCAACTTCGGGCGGCGTGTTCATCGCCACTGCATCCCGCTTGGCGTTCTTGAAAACACCGGCGGTATCCAATAGGACATTTTCGAGATCGATCATCTGGTAATAATCAGGTTGGTTGATGGAACCTAGACTATCCGAGGAGTCGCTGACGCTCTGAATAATGACGTCTTGCGTCTCCAGCATACGGTCGTAGTATTCGTCGATACTCAATGGCCTGGCCTTTGCTCCGCCGCATCCGGCTAAACCGAGCAGAAGCGGTGCGAGCAACAGAAAGGCCGCTACCTTCCTCATCTCCTGCCTCCTCTCTGCGCAATCCGGAACTATTATACAGGGTGACCAAGAATTAGAAGTATTGCCGTTGCGCGGGAAATAATTTGGCTCAAAGTACGGCCTTGAGTAGTTTCTTTCGCTACTCATGGCCCGTGTGGTACCCGGGTATTAGAGGGATGTCATTCGTCTATGAAAGCATGTCGTTGAACCGGGTTATCGGGACGGGGGCGGTCCCCCGGAATTTGATCGTCTAAGACCCCAGCCGGCTTGCCTGGTTCGATTAATGGCTTTTGGAGTGCTAAAATATTTGTTGCCATTATGTTCACTTCGGGGGGCAGGTGAATAATTGACCAAACGGGAGTCACAGATGCGAAACAATGGAAACCAGAAAGCGAACCTCATGTACAAGGTACGAATCAGCAAGGGCTTTGTCGACGCCGACTTCGGGGAAGGGTTTCTGGTGGAGGTTTGGGACTTTCGCACTCAGCGGCTGGTATACGGAGAACGATACAAAGAGCTGGAGCGCGCGCGCAGCCGCCAGAGAGAGATAAAGAACGACCTGGATAACATCAACGTCGATCGATTCAAGCAGGTGTATATGTCGCGCGTGCAGCGCGAAGAAAGGAAATCTTCCTAGCCGTCCCCGTTTACTTGTAGATTTTGAGCAATCCCTGAACGGTCTGCCTTAATGCTTCCACCAGTTCCGGCGGCGACAGCACTTCCACCTCGGTCCCGTACTTCAGCAGTTCCCTTTCGAGCCAGGCGAGAGCATCTGTTCGCAAAGTGCATATCAAATAAGCATCTTCTCGCTTGGCATCGGAAAAAATAGGCTGCTCTTCCGCCCAGGCGGCAAGTGCCTGCGAAAACCGAAGCCGGACTTCTATATCCCCGGAAGGGGAAGGGCTGAAGGGTTCCGCTATTTCGGGCTCCTTCCCGGCGCGGGGCTCAAACGTCTCTGATGTCATCTGGAGATCCTTGATTCGATCGACTCGAAACACCCTCATCTCATTGCTGCGTCCGTCGAAGGCCCTTAAATACCAGTGTCCCAAGCCGAACTCCAGAGAGAGCGGGTTTACACGCCTGCGATTCAGCTCGTCCCGCCCGTAAGTGTAGTACTCGATTTCAACTGTTTTCCGCTCTTCCAGAGCGCTTGATAGCTGGCCAAGCACGTTCTGCTCCGTGACGGCAGGTTTTATCTGCATGCTCTCCTCGATTTCGTCGCCGGAAACGGCGGCAAGTCCCAGTGTCCTTCCAATTTTCTCCATAGCTGAACCTAGTTCAACGGATGCGGGCTGGCCGGACAGCTTGACCAGGGCGCTGCAAGCCAGGTAGAGACCGGAGAGCTCGGGGGGCGTAAAGCGCAAGGGCCGGGCGAAATAATCCGCCATGCTTATATAGACTCTGTCCTCCTCTATATCCACCTCGATGAGATCGGCAGGCGTGTAATCGGGCTGCCCGCAGAGGAAGATCAAATGAAGATCCCTGACGAGCTTTTCTCGAGGTACCTCGAATACCTCGCTCAGTTCCTTGAGGGATACACCCTGGTTTTTGAGAACATATGGGATGAGAGAAAGCAGGCGGTTCAATCTTTCCTCGACATCACTCATCTCCGCCCACCTCCCAGCTGCTTCAATATCGCCGCCAGGTGATCCTTCACTTTGGCTCGCAAGGCCTGGGGTGTGATAACCTCTGCGTCCTCGGCATAGGAGAGGAGCCAACTCATGAAAGCATCTTCGTTTCGAACAGTGACGTACAATATTCCACCGCCGTCCTCCCCGGGCTCGAACCTGTATACATCTCCCAGGTCCCGCTCCACCAGCCAGGCGATCTTTGGTGAAAAACGGATGGCGGCCTCGTATTCCGCCCCTTCTTCGAACTCCCAAGGCAGCACACGTGAATGATCCCTAAGACTGAAGTCCTTGGGACGTTCGAAATCCGGCCCTTCGCTTTCCGGATGTGCCTGTTCCACCATCGATTCGATTCTCGATATCCGAAATGAACGGACTTGCCGGCGAAGATGGCAATAACCTACGATGTACCACACGCCGCGATCGAAGTAGAGTCCATAGGGGTCGAGTTTTCTCTCCACTGCCCCCCTCTCTCCCAGGGAACGGTACGTGAAGAGGACCGAGCGGCGCCTGACAGAAGCGTCCCAGAGAATCGAGAGGCCCTCCGAGGATTCGGACTGCGACGAAAACTTCCACTGTTGACGGACAGCCGGATGTCCCAACCGGCTTCCGTCTCCGAGATCGGGGCTCAACTTGAGAAGGGCCGCACCCGCCTCTTTGGAAAGGGGCACCACCTGGCCGGACGACAAGCGGTTTACCAGCAGTAGAGCGACCTTTTCCTCGGGTGTAAACCGTATCTCGGGCAGGTAGTATTCCTCCTTGGGAATGCGATAGCCCAAATCCTCCCCGAAGGCGTCCAGCGGTTCGACCTGAATCGGCACCCCCATTTCGCGCAAGTCGCTCTTGTCTCGTTCGAACATCCTTTTGAAGGAAGGCATGGAGGCCTGCTGGTAGCCCGGGATGGAGGTGCGAATGCGATCGAGGGTAACCGGATTTTTAGCTTCCAGCAGCATGGCGATCAGATTTATCAATCTTTCAGCCTTATTCATGGTCCTACCCCCAGGCCTTTAAGACCCGTTCCGCCGCGGTTCCCTGTTTTGTCACTGGCCGGTGTTAGCATTCTTTCATAGAAGGTTATTACACCGAACGGGAAAGCGCAGAGGATGATGAAAGGAAAAACTACTCTACTGCTGGTCGCCGGACTCTTTCTGGCATCTATGGCTGAGAGCACCGGGGTCTTCCTGATCGTTGTGGCCATCGGTTCCGGCCTGGCTTTTGGCTCGCTTCTTGTCATCTGTTTCAAGGGCGAGGCCGCCAGGCGGGCTGAATCAAGGCGCAAGGTCACCATTTCCCTCCCGCCTCCTTTCTCCCCTGAGGAGCAAGCAGTGGATGCGAGAATAGAACCTTGCATGATGCCTCGAGGCTGGAAGTCCATTGAAACGCCTCTTCCAGCATCTGCCCCACGGCGAAGCTACCGTGCCCCCTGACCATTGCCGCTTTGTAGTTTTCGAGGAGGGGAGGAAGCAACTGCTCCACCTCGTCTGATCCCACGGTAAGGGCTGCTGCTATTACGGGTATCGATTTGAAATAGTAGATTCCTTCGGTATCGATCGGCCCGATCTCGTCCTCGTCTATAGAAAGTGCGATGGCAAATGGAGGGTGGGCATGCACCATGGCCAGGGCGGAAGTGTGTTGATAAACGGCCCTGTGGATCTTTATTTCTGTGGATACCAGGGTTATATGGCTGTCATCATCCCTCAGGCCAGTTTCGATGATATCACCCTCCCTCAAGTTGGCGAGCATAGAACCACGCCTGGTTATAAAGATCCGGTCACCAGCTCTTATGCTCATGTTCCCGCTATGAGAGGAGTTCACTCCCTGTAGAAACAGCTCTCTGCCAAATCGGGCGAATTGTTCCAGCATCTCGGCCTTCTCAAAATAAACCTTCCGACTGAATCAAGGGAGGTCCGGCGAACCATTGAAGAGTGTTATGGATTGCCTACTGAAATACCGTAACGCCGACCTCAACCGCCTCACAATAATATCACCATGGCAATTGATATTGCTTGTTACTTGTAATCTGTTTTTAGTGAGATATCAACCCGAGTTGTCGCAATTTTTCGGGTTCCGGCCGCCCTCCCTCGTCCCAGCCCCGGGCGCGATAATAGAGGGGAAACATCTCGTCCAGCCGGACGACCTGTCCCTCGGCGGGTCCCTCTGCTATCGGCTCCTCTAAAAGCCTTCGCGGCAGCGTATCCTGCTCAGCCCCGATGCCCGCTTCCAGGTTATACAGCCGCTCCAGGTTCCAGATACGCTCGCCCAGCTTGTGCAGATCCATGGCCTTGAAGGGCATGCCGGTCACGGCTTCCAACATGCGGGCGAAATATTCATCACTCAAGGAAAACTGAACGAAGCGGCAAAGGACGAGGGAATCGACGCCGGCATTCAGGTTCTGTGCGTTAATGGTTAGTCCCGGTTTATCCAGGGTCGAGTAACGATCGACCATCTTCGGTATGCCAAGGACCTCCGGCCCCACCAGGTAGGCACGTAAGTGACAGCCACCGCGGTTGGAGGTTGCGAAGGAAAGGCCTTGTCCTTGCAATCCCCTGGGATCGTAGGCGGGAAGCTCCAAACCTTTTACCTGCATGGCCAATTCCCCAACCCCATAATGCAGCGCGAGATCACGCGATCCTCGTGCCAACTCTTTCCCCAGCCCCCTACCGTACGCAATATCTTCGATGAGCCCGAGCATTTCCTCTGCGGCCCCGAACTTAGGTCCGCCTTTGAACCGCCCCGACTTTCCTGGAGGCTCCATAATTTGAGAGGATGGAGCCATGAATACACGAAAGAGATATCCACCGGAGTTGAAGGAACGGGCGGTGCGCATGGTCTTCGACCACGCACCGGAGTACGAGTCGCAGTGGGCGGCGATCCGCTCGATCTCGGAAAAGTTCGGCATGTCGGCCGAGTCGCTGCGCATCTGGGTAAGACAGGCCGAACGTGACGCTGGGTTGCGTTCAGGGCTCACGACGACGGAGCGCGAGCGTCTGCGCCAGCTGGAACGCGAGAATCGTGAGCTCAAGCGGGCCAACGAGATATTGAAGAGCGCTGCGGCTTTTTTCGGGGCGGAGCTCGACCGCCAACAGAGGAAATGATCACCTACATCGACCGCTACAGGGACCGTTTCGGGGTCGAGCCGATCTGCAAGTATCTGCCGATCGCCCCGTCGACCTACTACAGCGCCAAGAAGCGCCCGCCCTCGGCAAGGGCCACAAGAGATGAGAAGCTAAAGGTCGAGATCAAACGCGTGCATGCGGACAACTTCGGCGTCTATGGCACGCGTAAGGTCTGGCAGCAGCTCAATCGCGAGGGGTTTGATGTGGCCCGCTGCACGGCGGAGCGGCTTATACGCGAGCTTGGCCTTGAGGGTGTGAGGCGAGGCAGAAAGAGGCGTACCACGATCTCCGACGGAGAAGCGAGAAGGCCGGCAGATCTGGTTAACCGCAACTTCACGGCACCGGGGCCCAATCGGCTCTGGGTAGCCGATCTGACGTATGTGGCAACCTGGTCTGGATTTGCCTACGTCGCCTTTGTAATCGACGCCTACAGCCGTTTCATCGTGGGCTGGCAGGCCGCAAGTTCGCTCCGCACCGACCTGGTCCTGGATGCCCTGGAAATGGCGATCTGGGCACGCCAGCATGAGAGCCTGGGAAAGCTTGTGCACCACAGTGACCGAGGAAGCCAGTACCTGTCTATTCGTTACACCGAACGCCTTAAGGATGCGGGTGCCGTCTGTTCCGTCGGATCCCGAGGCGATAGCTATGACAACGCCCTTGCTGAGACGATTATCGGCCTATTTAAAACCGAGCTCATTCGCAACCGCGGACCCTGGAGGAACCTTGACGAGGTAGAATACGCCACATTGGAGTGGATCGACTGGTTCAATTATCGCCGGCTCTTAGAATCTATTGGCAATATTCCACCAGCGGAATTCGAGGCTGATTATTGGAGAAAGGAGGGTCAGGGAAAGACGGCAGGACTCAAACAACCGAGCCTCCGGTAAACCCGGGGCGGTTCAAAGAGTCTGTTCTCCTATAAATTCCCTGTATAGCAACACCAAGAATCGCACAAGGTCAAAGAAATCAATATTTTGATATCATTCTTACACTGAGACTAAATCTCCATTGGTTATCTCAGAGTGACCGTAGCTAAGGGGGTTCGCCATGCGGTCTAAAAAAAGTAAGCGCAAGAAATCGTTACTATCCACATCCATTAAAGTTATGGGATTAGCTTTGCTGGTCGCGCTGCCCGGCCTGCCGCGCCTGGCCGCCTGGCTGGCCAATCAAGAGGGAAAGCGAAAAGGATACCGGGTAGACCAGTTGAAGCTCCGGGCGAGAGATGGCACGAAGCTATCGACCTCCGTCTATGTACCCGAAGGTGAGGGACCTTTCCCGGCCATCATCATGGTCCATTCCTGGTTCTTTACTCGCTGGCAATGCCACCTGTACGCCCCTTACTTTGCCCAAGACGGCTACATCGTCGTCGCCTATGACTGCCGGGGATGGGGCACATCCGGGGATCAGGTACATTGCGCCGACCCGGATTGCGAACTCGCGGATGTTGAAGACGTTATCGATTGGCTGACGGAAAAAAGCGGGCTTCCTGTTAACAAGGAATCGCTGGGCATTACCGGGCTATCTTATGGAGGCGGCCATTCCTTTCTTGCCGCCGCCCGCGATCCGCGCATCAAGGCCGCGGTTCCAATGAATGGTTGGACCGACCTCGAGGCCAGTTTGAATCCGAATGGCTCCCTCAAAATAGGTTGGGCCGGTTTCCTTGCGATGACCGCGACCTGGGCGACCAAATTGAATCCCCGCAACGACCTCTACCGCTGGATCCAGACCCTGCTTTTTAAACGCGACAGGTATCGCGAATTCGAAGAGGATATGCGAGGGCGCTCTGCGATCTACCATGAGGATGCAAAATGCCCCATGCTCATCATCTGCGCCTGGAACGACGAGCTGTTCGATCCCAACCAGAACCTTGCATATTTCGATAGATTGAACCAGCCCAAAATGCTCTATATAACCAACGGTATCCACATCTCGGATGGCGGCATAGGCCCGCGTTTTTGGGGCAAAGATCTATGGGGACTGACTAAACGCTGGTTTGACTACTGGTTAAAGGGAGAGGAGAACGGAGTCCTCTCCGAGCCTTTGGTGCGGCTTTATAAGCCTTGGAAACGTGAAATGGTGGCGGAACAAGGCTGGCCTCCACCGGGTGTTAGAATGCACACATTGTACCCGAGGCGGAGTGACGGCGAATTCAGGCTTAGTTCCAGACATCACGAGCAACGGGGATTGGCCACGTTGAAGCCCAGCATTTTTACACCGGTAACCTCCGGGCCGAGCCTCATCAAATTCGAAGCGATGGGAATCGGCATGCCGGGACCCATGCAAGATGCAGGATCCGGCTACTTCTCTTTCACCACCTCGCCGTCCCGGCGGGATTATGAAATGATCGGCATCGCGAAGTTACGCCTGGCCCTACTTCCTCTCGCCGAGAAGGTGCAAGTGAACGCCCTTCTTTACGATGTGCCCCCTCAAGGAATGCCGCGGCTCATCACCCACGGAACAATGACTATGGAGGGTTTGAAACCAGGAAGCGAGATCGTAGCCGAGATGGACTTGATCGCAAGGGCTGATCTCATTCCCAAGGGCAATCGCATACGATTGACTTTATCGGGCTCTGATTTTCCTTATACATTGCCTGTATATGGTAAAGGTGCCCAAGTGGTCTACGGTGATGGAGAGAGCAGGCTACTGTTGCCCTTGAGAGGTGTGGATTGATCTCATATCGCCACGCATCGTCTCCTATTGTGGTTGCCATTATTTTCCTGCTCGCAATTGCATCCTTCGGCCTGACCGGTTTGCACCCTGGTTCAAGCGGGCAGACCCTGGCCGCCGACGGGACCTGCGGAGAAGCGTCTTCGCAAGCCTCTGTAAACTGGTACTTCGCGGAGGGTTATACCGGACAAGGATTTCAGGAATTCCTCTGTGTTTTCAATCCCCAGGAAGCGGCGTCACGTCTTAAGGTGAACCTTCTTTATAACCACGGATCTTCACAATCGAGCGAGTTAGACCTGCCACCCACCTCGCGCACCACGCTCGATATTAATGCCCTGGCCGGTGGAGATAGTGAGGTCTCGCTCTATCTCGAGGCGTCCTTGCCGGTGGTTGCGGAGCGGCCGATGTATTTCACCTATCGCGGGCAGTGGAAGGGTTGCACGATTACTGGCGGTAGCACTTCGCTCGAACAGAACTGGTACTTCGCCGAGGGTTGCACGCGTGATGGCTTCGAGGAATGGCTGCTGCTCGCCAACCCCGGCGATGAGGATACGGCCGCATCTGTTTTCCTCGTTCTGGAGGATGGCTCGGTCACCCCCGTCATCATGAACCTCCCGGCGCATACCCGGCAGACGCTGCTCGTAAACCAGGCGGTCGGGCAAGGGCGTGATGTAGGAACAAGGGTGGAAGCGGCGAAGCCTATATGCGCCGAACGCGTAATGTATTTCAAGTACCACGGGATGTGGGCGGGTGGTCATGCTTCGAGCGGGCTCAGCCAGCCGAGGAAGACCTACCTTTTCGCGGAGGGCTATACCGGCGGCGGCTTTGAGGAGTGGCTCTCACTCTATCTGCCGGGAAGCAGCGGCGCCGGTGCCGACGTAACGCTGAATTGTCTGTTTCAAGCGGGTGCCGAGCAATCCCTTAAGGTGCACCTCGATCCCGACCGCAGGCTTACCTTGAATATTAATCAGATGGTGGGGGCGGGAAAGGACGTTTCGATAGAGCTCTCGGCCGATGTGCCCTTCCTCGCAGAAAGACCGATGTATTTCAATTACAATGGCTACTGCCGCGGTGGCCATGTCTCCAAGGGCATTGAGTCCGCGGGGACAAAATGGTATCTGGCGGAAGGGACTACGCGGCCGGGCTTTCAAACCTACCTCTGCCTCATGAATCCCGGTTCGGAAGAAGCCAGGGTGAACGTAGACATTGCGGCAACGTATCCGCTTCATCCGCAGCTCAGTATCCCGGGCCGGTCCCGCCTCACGATCGACGTCAATTCATTAGGAGTCGGTCCGGATGTTTCCTTTGAAATCGAGTCGGATAAACCGATAGCCGTCGAGCGGCCCGTCTATCATCCCGGTACGGATTTTGAGGTCGCCAATGCGATGGATTCGCTCTGGGATTTGAGCGTAGGTATCGGCTCCCGAGTCGAGGGAACGGCTGGCGACGAGGCGGCGGTCAGCTGTATCGCAGGCAAGTTGCAGGGATATGGCTACGCCGTGCAGATCCAGGATGTGCCTCTGCCCAATGGCGCTCATACTCATAATGTTATTGCACAGCATCCGCAGGCTCTGAATCAGGCTGACTACGAAATTCTCCTCGTCGGTGCCCACTACGACACCAAGACGGGAACCGGAAGTCCCGGGGCAAACGACAACGGGTCGGGAACCGCGGTGGTATTGGAGCTTGCTCGGTGTTTCGCAAATCAGCCCGGAAACTTTCGCTTTGTCCTCTTTGGCGGCGAGGAAGAACTCGTGACGGGAAGCGGCGCCCACCACTTCGGCTCCAGGTACTATGTGAGTCACATGAGCCAGAGCGACAAAGACAATTTTCTAGGGGCCATAATAGTGGATATGGTGGGAGTCGGAAGCCAATTGTATGCCCGGACAATGGGAATCGGGCCCATGGATTTCTGCAATCAACTGATGGCTTATGCCGCCGCCCATGGACGCTCTCTTCCCTACCTCCACAGCGGCAGTTCGTCGGACCATGAGGCGTTCGAGTCGGCGGGGCTTCCAGCCGTCTGGCTGGAGTACAAGGACGATCCCTGGTATCACAGTCCGGCTGACAGCTTCGACAAGATTCAGCCGGCCTATATCGAAAATACCGGCACCCTTCTCGAGAACTTCATACGCTCTCTCTAAAACCAGTCGGGCTTCCGCCAAGCCAATACCACTGTTATGCTAGTATCCATTGGAGGTGGTGTTTGGCTTGCGAATCATATTATTTACGGGAAAAGGCGGTGTCGGAAAGACCAGTGTAGCCTCGGCAACCGCACTTCGCACCGCTGAGCTAGGCTATCCTACCCTTGTCCTCAGCACGGATGCAGCACACAGTCTGGCGGATTCCTTCGATCTCGACTTCGGTCATGAGCCCGTGCAATTAACGGATAACCTCTGGGGGCAGGAAGTAAGCGCTCTTACCGAGATGGAGGAGAATTGGTCGATCATTCAGTCCTACGTGGAAAAGGTCTTCGCTTGGGGCGGCATCGAGGAGATACTTGTCGAGGAGCTCATGGCCTTTCCGGGTATCGACGAATTGTTCTCCCTGCTCGAGATAAAGAAACACCACGACAGGGGGGAGTTCGAAGTAATCGTGGTGGACTGCGCGCCAACCGGCGAAACCTTGAGGATGTTGAGCTTCCCCGATGTTACCCGCTGGTGGATGGACAAGCTTTTCCCGCTTCAACGCAAGGCAACGGGAATCGCGCGGCCTTTGATGAAGGCGATCACAAAGTTTCCCGTGACCCAGGACATGAAGGCGGTGGCGGGTCTGCCCATGCCCGATGAACGCATCATGGATTCGGTCGAAAGGTTCTTCGACCGCCTGGATAAGCTACAGAAGATTCTAAGTGACCCTCAGCAATCATCGGTCAGACTGGTGTTGAATCCCGAGAAGATGGTGATCAAGGAGGCGCAGCGAACTTACACTTACCTGAACCTCTTTGGTTTCTCGACCGACGCAATTGTCGCCAATCGCATCATCCCGGAAGAAGTAAACGACGCATACTTCAAGGAATGGAAGCACATCCAGGAAAAATATGGTAAAGAGGTCGAGGAGGCATTTTACCCCCTTCCCATACTAAAACTGCCGCTCTTCGATCGCGAGATAGTCGGCCTGGATATGCTGAAGCGCACGGCAGATAAGCTCTACGGAGAAGCCGATCCTTCCAAGTTGCTCTATAAGGGAGAGACGCAGACGGTGGTCAAGAAAGGCCGCGGCTATCAGATGTCCATTCCTCTGCCTATGGTCGAGAAGAAGGACGTGGAGCTGCTGCAGAAGGACTACGAACTTATCGTAAAGATAGGAAATCGCCGGCGCGACATCTTACTGCCCCGGGCGCTCGCCGGCATGCGGGCCTCGGGTGCCCGTTTTGAAGAAAACAAGTTGATTCTGGAATTCGTGCCGGGAGAGAATGGAGAGGAGGAACGGCATGCCAAGAGGAACGTCGCAGGCAAGAAGTAGCGCAAAGAAACCTGCGGACAAGAAAAAAGAAGAGGTCCTCGAGGAGGACGCGGCCAAATCGGAATGCGTAGGCTGTCCCTTGGCCAGGGCTTTCGGCCTCTGTGAAAACGCGTGCAGCATGTTCGGGAATATCGACATCAACGAATTCTTCCTGCATATGGCGAATGCCCGAAAAGAAATCATGATGGGGTTGAAAACTCTTCTCGACGAGGCTATTCGAATCGAGGATGAGAGAAGTGAGCGGCGGCAGGACGCCTCCGGAAAGAAAAGCCGCGGCCAGGACCAGCTGCGGGAGATTTCCATAGAGTAGCGCTTTAGTGGGGTCGCCACTAATCTTCCGATTGCGGGCATTCCTGCCTTTCACCCACAACCTTAGCCGGCACTCCAGCCGCAATCGCACAGGGCGGGATGTCTTCGTTAACCACAGCACCGGCCGCAACTACAGCGCCATGCCCCATTGTGACGTCCTTCAGAATGACTGCGTGCGATCCTATCCAGCAGTCTTCACCGATGACTATGCGGCCGTAACTCCCCTCCTGAAAGCGCATTGGTTCCCCGAGATAAATGCCGTGGTCGGCACAGTTTATATTCACATACGGCCCCAGCATCGAATTCTTCTTTATGGTGCAGTCTGCGAACGCGTTTATGATATTGAAAGGCCCTATTGCCACGTTGTCTTCAAGTAAGAGTATCGCTTCATTTGCCGCAAAAAGCCGAGCCATGCTGTCTATGGAACAGTTCCGCCCGATGATGATCTTTCCCTTATCGTTTCCCCGAATCTGGATGGTCGTCGGTATGAACGTCCCGTCGGCTATCGAGCAGGAGGATTCTCCGGCGAGCGCGACATCGGGCCGTGCCGAGATCCAGACGTAGGGACCGCACTCCACCCCGGCCCGCCGCAACTGCCACTGGTGATACCTGATACCGGGATGGGTAAGAGCGAATCGCAATCGGTACCATCTGTCTCGCACACTCAATCTTTTCCCTCCAATCAAGGTGACCTACACAAAGGTGCCTGACACCTTTGTGTAGCTCAGAAGGTCTTCCAGCTCAATCTTTTTTCGAACTGTGCCAGCCTGTACCCGGCCCATACCGCATAGATCAAGTGGACTTTCAGAAGCTCCCGCTCCTCCATCCAGATGAGTTGTGGACCATAGACGATTTCCCTCACCCGATTTTGTGCGAGGGATTCAACGGCTGGTGGTTGGTCATGGAAGGGCTTCTCGCCAATTCCCTCATTCTCATACATCAGACGAAGCTTATCGATTGCCGATTCGACAGAACCCGGCCGTTCGGAATTACTATAGACCACGTTGCCGTCACATCTGTCTTCAGCGGCCCTCGCGAGGATGTAGCCCTCCAGAAATATTGAATTGATCAGTTGCGAGACTTCGTCGAGCAAACTCTTAGAACCTGCGTGGGGGAAGCAATTGAGGATGACCCGCTGCTGGAAAGTATCCAGCCAGAGCATGGCGACAGATCTGGAGGCAAGGTCCAGATCGGTAAATTTTATGCGGCGGCAGCACTCGTCAAAGCGATCTTTTAGTGACATAGAGTATCCGTGATCTTGCGGCGCTATTCTTGCGCCGTTTGCAGTTTAACGACCCGATTGGCATATCGATCGTACACATCACTACAGGTAAATATTATTACCTGCTGACCGCGTGAAAAATCCTTGAGAACCTCCATCGCCTTTCCCAGGCGACGAGGATCGAAGGTGACGAACGGATCGTCGAGCAGTAGAGGCGGGTAACGATGATCGCAGATTATTTCGACCAGTGAAAGGCGGGCGGCCAGGTAGAGCTGGTCTATTGTTCCCCGGCTCAGAAACGCGGGATCGATATCATCGCCCTTTTCATCCGACCATACCTGCAATGCAAAATTACCCTCGTCTACCCGCACCCGGCAGTAGCGGTCGTCGGTTATCCGACCGATATAGTCCCCCATCAAGGTTTCCATTTGCCTCGCGGCCGAAGACAACGTCTCGCCGGTTGCACGGTTCAACCATTTGGCCGCCAAATCGAGCGCCTGCGCCTTCAGAATCAGCCGGTTCACCCTCTGATATGAGAACTGCAGTTCCTCTTCGATCTGCAGCTTCTCCTCCTCCACTCCCTCCTCGCTCAATGCGACTTCGAAGCGGATGCGCTCTTCCTTGAGTTCTTCCAGCTTCCCCTGCAGGCCGTCTTTTTCGCGCAACACTCCCTGCAGGTGTTGGGGATCCACGGTCAAACCTCGCAATTCCTTCAGTCGCCGCTCCCTCAAGCTGACCTCGCCGGCCAATCTCCGGGCTTGCTCTTCAACACCGGCGATATTCCCATCGGGAACCAGAACCTCCAGTTTGTCTGCGATCTCCTTGCGCGTGGCCAACAGTTCGAGGTAAGCCATCTTCAGATTATTAAAACCATCCGCTGAATAGCAGCCGGCCTCCTCAATGATTCTTTCCGCCCTGGCCGCGAGTTGGATGTCGGCACTCTCCAGCTCTGTGACCTGTTCTTTCAGACTATTTATGTCCCTTCCTTTTCTAAGGAAAACGAAGTACCGACCGGGCAGAAGTGCCAAGACCGCCAACAGCAACCCGGCCCCGCTTATCAAAAGCATTAGAGGTGACAGGGCCATCCCCGCGAGACCCACGAGAAACAAGGTCAAGGCTGCGACCGCGGCATAGGGAGCCCAAGCGGTGTGTTCGGGCCTGCGTGCCTTCTCCAATTTGCCCTTTATGATGTTTGATCCCTCCATCAAGCCGGCTCGCCGCAGTTCCAACTCCCCGATTTCTTCGCGGCGCGTATCGAGAATACGTTTGAGATTCCCGTATTTCGCCAGCTCCTCGCGGCTCAGCGCTTCGTCTTCCTCTATCAATCGCGCCGCCGATTCAAGGCTACCGTACCGGCGATGAAAATCTTCGATGTCTTCCTCGATGTCCGCCCGTTCAACCGAATCACGGGCCAGACTTTCAACAGATTCGAGATTAGCCCGCAACTCCCGCGTTTCTCCGGAGATCGCATCCATCCTGCGCCGGGCCGTTGCGCGCGTTTCAACTGCTCGTGCCAGCTCCTCCCTCGAAGCTTCCCGCCGCGAAATCTCTTCCTGCAGACGAGCGATGGGGCCCGGATTCTTGGCTGGATTTCGGGTACCGCGCAGCAATTCGCCCAGTTCCTTATTGATTGACTGCAGGGCTTGTATTGCGTCTTTTCCGCCCTCGGAACCCGTCACGGTTACCTGGAGGCTTTCGCTCAACTCCTTGCGTCCCGCGGCTATTTCCGAGACCTCGTCCTGCCTGATACCGGCCGTCGAACGAAAGGCTGCTTCGCTGCCTACACCCAGCCAGTCCCTGATGCATTGCTCGACCTCGGCGCTGTCGCCTGTTCTCACCCGTCCCCACTCCAGCCACAACTTCTTGGAAGAAAAATCCTTCTGCAAGCTGAATGCTTCACCACCGGCTTCGCCCTTCAATTCCAGAACGAACCCGCTCTCCTCGCCCCAGCTTATGCAGTCCCTCACCTCCTTGCGAGTGGAATCCACCTTCCAGAAAAGGGCTGCGAGAAGGGCCTGCAGCATGGTAGATTTTCCGGATTCGTTCGGGCCTTTAACCACATTTATGCCCTCGCCCAAGGTAAAATCCGCCTCATGAAAACGGCGGAAGTTCCGCATTGAAAGTTCGTTTATTCTCATTTCATTATTACCTCTTCGAGAGATGAGCAAGGCCGAGGCGCAAGGCTTCCTCCGCTATTAAGGCTTCCTCACCCTCTCTTCGGGCGATTTCATCCTCCGCCAGGCGGAGGAACCTACCCATTACCGTCTTCTCTGGAAAGGACTCGATATCGTAACGTGTCAAGTCGGCGGGCGACGCTTCGAGGCGGAAATGGAAGAAGAGCGGCGTTACTTCTTCTTCCATTTTATCCCAGTCGAAGTCCGCCCACTCCTCTCCGCAGATGCCCCCCACCCTTGCTTCCAGGGCAAGATCGGGATCAGCCATCTGCCGCAGATAAGTATATAGAGCGGCGGGACCGGCAAGATCCGTAGCATCGACATCCAGGCGCAACATTCGCCGTGTCCCGGTTGTAATCGGGTTGACCCGGGCGGGAGATCCCTCCTCCAATTCCACCAGGAGTACAGTACCTTCTGCGCCCTTTCCCACATCCAGAGGTTCGGGGGGTCCGCTGTAATAGGCTGTTACGCCTCCCTGGCTGTAATCGGCAGCCGTGTGCCAATGGCCGAGAGCCAGGTAATGCAGACCGGATCGCGCAATACTATCGCTCGAGATGAGCATCTCATCCCGCTCGACCTTCCCGGGAAGCAGAAACGATGTATGCAGCATTCCCACATTCCACACGGAATCTTCCTCAGCGCAAAAATCTTTGAGCACGTCTCTTCCCTCATCCGCAGTCGCCCTGCCGTAAACTCTCAACCCCAGGGTCTTCAGGTCGAATGGCGCGAATTCTTTCTCTTTGAATATATGGAGGTAGGCAAATTCATCGAAATCTTTTCCCTCGTAGACGCACCCCTCTTGCAGGCGATCGTGCGTCCCCGGGGTTATGAAGCTCCAGATCCCCTCCTTCTCCAGCCGCCCGAACTGATAGACTACTTCGCCGACAATATCCGGTGGAGGATAAGCGCTATCGAAGAGATCACCGCTTATAAGAAGAACGTCAACCTGAGAGGTGATCGCGAGGTCTATCACCCTCGCAAAGGTTTTTTTCAGCTGCAACCGCTGTTCTCGGCCGCGCCGTCCCAGGAAGCCGAAGCCGGCGCCGAGATGTACATCGGCCGTATGAAGCAATCTGAGTCCCGACATAAAACGCCTCCGACGATAAACCCCAAGCCAAGACAGGAATTGAGCTTAGGCCAACCAAAAATATTATAAGACAGGACAGAGACGTTTAACATGAGATCACTTTTCGGGGCCCGGGCACGAAGTCAGGTTTTGCCGGTTTCCCGGGCGATTAGATATCTCAAGGCCTCATTTACCAGTTCGGCCATCTTGCATGTTTTTCGCGACCAATGTTATTAGGCCCGTGTCATCGAGTCAATCAAGACCCTGGATTTCAGGAGATGATATATTTAATTAGCGTGGCTGGTCTAGGTGCTTCTAGGAGTAGCCTGGTGGGAAAAACTGAATTTCAAATATTGGCAAAGCCAAACGGTTCGGTGTGCAATCTCAACTGCACCTACTGCTTCTTCCTGACTAAGGAGAGGTTGTACCCCGGCGGCCTCTTCTTGATGGGCGACGACATCCTCAAGACCTATCTGCGGCAATCGATGCAAGGTCCCCGAGCGCTCGATTTAACCCTCATATGGGGCGGTGGGGAGCCGGCAATGACAGGCCTCGATTTCTTCAAGAGGGCGATCGATTACGAAAAAGAATATGCTCAGCCGGGAGCGAGAATAGTGAATGAATTCCAGACGAACGGGACTCTCCTGGATAACGCCTGGTGCGAGTTTTTCCATTCCAACCAAGTCGAAGTAGCGTTGAGTATCGACGGGCCGCGCCCCCTTCACAACGCTTACCGCCATGACAAACAAGGCCAGCCGACTTTCGAGGAAACGATGGCAGGTTTTCAACTCTTACAGCAGCACAATATCGAGTACAACATCCTGTGTTCGGTGCATGCTGCCAATGTCGATTATCCTCTGGAAATATATCGATTCTTTCGTGACGAACTCGAGGGACGATCGATCCGCTTCACGCCTATTGTCGAGCGGGACAATAATACGGGGTTCCAGGAAGGCGATGGGGTAACGGATCGCTCGGTCGACCCAAAGCGCTATGGGGAGTTTCTTATCGCCATTTTCGACGAATGGATGAAACACGATACCGCAAGGGTGAGGATTTCCGTTTTCGATGATGCACTTGCCAACTGGGTCGGGATGCCGGCCGCGGATTGTTCCTTCTCCGCATCCTGCGGAAGCTCGCCGGCCCTGGAACATAACGGCGATCTGTATTGCTGCGAACATTTCGTCGAGCCCAACTATTTCCTCGGGAACATGCGAGAGACATCGATCGCTCACCTGCTGGCCTCGGAGAGGCAGATCGCCTTCGGGCAAAATAAATTAGCTCTGCCTCGGCATTGCCGCGAGTGCGAGGTTCTTTTCGCCTGTCACGGCGAGTGTCCGAAGAACCGGTTTACCAAAAGCCCCGACGGCGAGCCGGGACTGAACTACCTATGCTCCGGCTACAAGGCTTTCTTCAAACACGTCACCTGGCCGGTAGAAGTAATGGCCCAATTACTCGGGCGCAGGAGCTGAATCTTCGGAGCGGGTTGCGGGAAGTTGCTTGTGCCGAAGATCCAAATCCGCCTGTTATAATGATTTGACTAAAAAGCCTGATTAAAGATGGAGGAGGAATGAAAGTAATCGTCATCGGCGCCGGGACATCGGGTCTCGCTGCCGCCCATACCCTTAAGAAGAAGGGCGCCGACCTCACCGTCCTGGAAGCGAAGAGCACACCCGGCGGGCGGATATTCGGTATTCACAAACAGGGATACACCCTCGACCTCGGGGCACAATTCTTCTTCAATTTCTACGACACCACTTTCCAGCTCTGCCGCGAACTGGGCCTTGCCGGCGATATCGTCTCCTTTCCTTTCAAGGTCGGAATCTGGAAGAATGGGCGGCTCACTCCCATTACGGCCAATATCAATCCCAGGGAGCTATGGAAGCAAAGGGCGGATCTCGTACGGTTCCGCGGCTTTTCACCAAAAGGGATGCTTCAGGCGGTACGACTCCTGCCGCTCTTGATCAAGAGACACCGCGATCTGCATTTTACCGATTTCCAGAACTCACTCGATCTGGATAGCGAGAGCCTGGCAGAATTGGCGCATCGTTTGGCAGGGGATGAAGTCCTTGAATACCTTTTCCAGCCGGTCGCTTCCTGCCTGACTTTGGCGGAACCCGAGGATATCGGCGCGGCTTACGGCTTGAGCCTGTTGTGGTACTCGCTACATGGTCTCCTCACCTTAAAGAAGGGCATTGGAGCGCTTACTAACCGCCTCTACCGGGAATGCAGCGATTCTATCAGGCTGTCAACACCGGTCGAGCGCGTGGTGATCGAGGACGGAAAGGTAAGGGGGGTGGAAACCGGACAGGGCTTTATGGAGGCGGACGCCGTCATCTGTTCGACCACTGCAACCTCCGCTTTGCAATTGATGCCGGACCTACCCGCCGGACTCAAGTCGCCGCTGGAAAAAGCCCGTTATAGTGCCTGCTGCCACGTGATGTTCGGCCTCAAGCAGCGGCTGCTGCCCGATGACTGGTTTGCCGTAGCCCTGCCCCGGCTATCCGGCTCTTCAATGGCCGGCTTCACCGATGATTCGACGAAAGCACCCTCATATGTCCCTCCCGGGGCTGGACTTATCCATTGCTTTACCTTTGGCAAGCACGCCTTTGAACTCAATCGCATGCCGGATGAGAAAATAATCGCGCTTCTGAAGGACGAGGTAAGAAAATATATGCCGGCCATGCCTCGCGAGCCTCTTTTTTCCGAGGTGTATCGTTGGGATGAAGCGGTTTGTTTATCACCGCCGGGTATGCTCAATGCAATAAGCAGGATGAAACGCGATAACTATCGTGACGTTAAAGGCCTGCTCCTCGCCGGGGAATATATGTATATGCCTTCCGTCGAGGGGGCCTTCCGCAGTGGCATAGACGCCGCCCAAGCAGCCCTCCGAACCTAGACCCGTACAAAGAACCTACACAAAGGTGTCAGGCACCTTTGTGTAGGTTCCATCCTGGCGTTTTCGATGACGTTACCCATAAAGAAAGCTACACAAAAGTGCCTGACACCTTTGTGTAGCTTTAAGGTCCGAACCGGACCTTTACCAGGGGCTTCATTTGCGGCGAGGGCTGCATTGCCGATTTGATACCCGATTCTCGTCGGGCCGGGAACCGATCACGGGAAAGAGTTTTCGTACCCTCGACGAACTGCATTCAGGACAATGCAGGTTTCTCTGCTCGGCTTCATCAATCCTGCGGAAGAATGCATCGAACCGGTAGTTGCATTCTTCACAACGGTACTCGAAAATCGGCATTTAAACTCCTCTCAAGAACGGCTACCTTACCATTAATATACGGCCAACCGGAAAGCAAACTCCATGATTTAGCTCATTTGAGGCCTCCCTCTAGCGCTTCTCGGCTCTCAATAACGGATTTTTCCACCATTAATGTCTTAAGGGTTCCCTGCCGGTATCCGATTATGTAGTTGCGGGGAACTTACAAAAGCGATGCACACCAGGCCCGATTTTGCCGAGTGTAGGCGGCGCAAGAGGAGTTTACAAAATTGATATCTCGCAATCTATTTACGGGCCTCACTTTCCCCGCACTTTTTTTTATTTTGACTCTCACCATCTTCCTGGCCTTCCCGGCGGTCTCCTGGGCTCAACCCCCTGAAGCAGGCTCAAGTTCGCGATTACTATTGGGCTTCAAACAGTGCCCGCTGCCTGAAGACCTCGATCAACTGAAAACTGTGCTGGAAAACTTTTCCGCTTCGATCTCACAACAGATTGAACTGCTCCTGCCGAATGTGGCCGAGATCGAGCTGCCCGCCGGTCTTGATCTCTCCCGCCTCAAGAGCATCCTGCGCGCGCTGCCTTTTTCCGCGTTCCTGGAAGAAGATGCGACTGTCGCGGCATATTTTCAGCCCAACGATCCGAGATATCCCGAGCAATGGCACCTTCCATCCATCTCAGCGCCGGGAGCCTGGGATGTAACCGTAGGTTCCAGCCAGGTCACCATAGCGGTGATCGATACTGGCGTCGATTATACCCACGTCGATCTGGCCTCGAAATGCGTTGCCGGCTATAACTTCGTCGGGCACAACAGCAATCCCATGGACGATCACGGACATGGGACACACGTGGCCGGGATCGCCGCAGCCATCGGGAACAACGGCACCGGCGTCTCGGGTGTTGATTGGTCGGCGCGAATAATGCCCATCAAGGTTCTCAATTCGCAGGGGTCCGGCTATGATTCCGACGTCGCTGCCGGAATACGCTATGCGGCCGACCACGGCGCCGATGTCATTAACATGAGTCTGGGAAGCTCTCAATATTCTTACACTTTGGAAGAAGCGGTGAATTACGCATACAACGCGGGAGTGACTATAGTCGCAGCAGCGGGAAATGACGGCAGTGCCGTCGGTTATCCGGCGGCGTGCCCGCACGTAATCGCAGTCGGCGCCCTGGACTCAAGCGACAGATTGGCATCTTTTTCCAATCGCGGCTCGGAGCTGGACCTGACCGCACCGGGCGTGAACATTCTCTCGAGCGTGCCCGGCGGGTATCAGAAGATGAGTGGCACCTCCATGGCGTCCCCCATAGTCGCCGGTTGCGCCTCTCTCGTTCTCGCCCGCTACTCCGATTACCAACCCTCTCAAGTTCAAACCTCCCTCGAGTCAGGAGCCAACGATCTGGGCAGCACCGGTTTCGATACTAATTTCGGCTATGGAAAGGTGAACCCGTCGACAGCGGTGCGAAACATCCAGCCGTCCCCCAGTCCGAATCAGGGCGATGATACGTGGGATCCCCCGCAGCCGGGGGGCGAGACGGTCTGGTACATGGCGGAGGGCTATACGGGGGCCGGGTTTGAGACCTACATCCTGGTGGAGAATCCGAACGAACCGGGTGCAACCGTGCGAGGTGAATACGTCGATCAATACGGTTCTTACAAACAGGAGTCTTACTCACTCGCCGGCTACAGCCGGTTAACCCTCAATCTCAACGCCATCTGCCCCGACAGTGAAGTCTCCTCATGCATAACTTCTACCAATGGGGTAGGCGTGGTGGTTGAACGGTCCATGTACTTCAATAGCAACGGCCGGGAGGACGGGCATTGCACCCAGGGAAGTCCTGACATCAGCGCTACCTGGTATTTCGCGGAAGGATACACCGGAGCCGGGTTCGATGAATATATTCTGGTCCTCAATCCCTGGTTCTCGAGCAACTCGGTTCAGCTGACTCTGTTCGACGCCGCCGGCGGTCAGCGTGACTACTATTACCAGCTCGAATCGGCCTCACGGCTCACTATACATGTCAACGACTTGGCTCCCGGCCAGGATGTATCGGCGATGATAACAGCCGCGGACGGGGTGGTTGCTGAGAGAGCCATGTATTTCAATTATGACGGCCGCGAGGGAGGCAGTTGCACGGTGGGCAGCTGGTATCCCTCCACCAACTGGTTCTTCGCGGAGGGTTATACGGGTTCCGGTTTCGACGAATGGCTCCTGCTGTTTAACCCTACCGAATCCGATCGTACCGCCACAGTCACCTACCGCTTCAACGACGGCAGCAACATCCAGAACAACTATATTGTGAATGCAAGGAGCAGGTATTCCGTGCACGTCAATCGAGAGGCGCCCAATCGTGAGGTGGCCATAAAAGTCGAATCGGGCGGAGATGGCCTGATTGCCGAGAGAGCCATGTATTTCAATTACCGGGGTGGCTGGGAGGGAGGCCATTGTGCGGAGGGCTGTCGCGAGCCAAGCGGGCAATGGAATCTCGCCGAAGGTTATACGGGGAGCGGCTTCGAGACCTGGATTCTGATTCAGAATACCAGCCAATACGAGGCGGCCGATATCAAGATGGCGCTGATCGGGAACGGCGGCATTCTTTCGGTTCGAAGCTACCATCTCGCGGCCGGCTCCCGGACAACGTTCTACCTGAACGACCTGGCTCCCCCGGGCGACGTGTCCGTCTCGCTCTATAGCACCAATAACGTTCCGGTCGTCGTCGAACGCGCCATGTACTTCAATTTCAGGGGCATAAACGGGGGGTCGGCCAGCGTAGGCTCGCACTGATCCTCAAAATGCAGTCGGGCCCAAATCGAGGCCGGACCCGAATAGGCTGACGAGAATACCGCTTTACCTTCGATTTTGCGTAACCGATTTGTCACCCCTGACAATATTTACTGGCCACAGACCCCATGTTACTATCGAAAGATAGTAGGAAATAATATGGGGGTTCGAGGGGGAAACCTTGCCAGCGCAGGAACTCCTTAACGTCCCCGAGAGTCCAAAAACGAGGGGTGCCATATGAGTGGAATAACGCTTTGGTATGCAAAACTGAGTCACAAGGCGAGGATCGGCCTGCTCTTCGGAGCGATCGGCCTTATCCTGCTTATCGTGATCAGTGTTGCCTACATGACCTTGGTCCCGGAAAAGGTGCAGGTGAGAACCGGCACCATCACAAGGGACCCCATAGACGGTTACGTGTGGGAGGACAACACCGAAACCCTTATGGTCAACCCGTCCGAAGTCTCCAATTACCATGTCGAGTACATAGATAAGCTCAGCGAAGAGCACATCAAGCAACTGCAGGAGGAGCAGCAGGCAAGGGCTGACGAAAGGAAAAGGCTTGAGAAGGCAACGGGAGTCGAGGCCGTGGAAGTCGTTGTCCCGACCTCACAGCTCGAGGATCTTGAAACCATCCAGAAAAATATGAGCGTCATGAGCCAGGAAGTCATCACCGGGATGGACTTCGCCAACGAGCTCGACGAGATGCGAACGCTCTTAAAACAATTCCGCGGCCAGGTGGCGAGCATGACGCTGCCACCCGAGTTGGAACCCCTCAGGCAGGATGGATTGGAAATCATAGATATGGCCATACAAGCTTGTACCCTCACTCTTCAATACATAGGGACCGGCGATGACGCCCTCCTGCAGCAGGCCATGGATCTGACGGAACGGGTCGCTGCGGAATGGCAGGAAATCATGGACCGGTATGCTGAAGTGCCAACCACGCTTCAATGACAAGCGATTCCCAAAAGCTTGGAAGCCCGATCACCGCATAAGGGAAGGAGCACTTAACATGGCCGACGAAAAAAGAGCCCCCTTGATATTGCGGGTGATCGATTCCTCTTTGCTCGGTATTTTCAATTTCGTACGCTTTCTCGCCCGTTTCGTGCCGCCCGCCATTCTGGTGGGCATAGCGAACGGGATCGGAATTTTCCTTTACTATATCCGTCCCGGAGCCCGCGAGTACCTGCTGGCGACGCTGCGCGAATCGCTTCCCGAAATCAATGACGAAAACGAATTGAAGCGGATGGCGAAGAAAATATTCGCCGGACCCATCGTGATGATGCTTGATGTCATTATGCTCGAACGCCACGGCGAGGAGATGGACCGGCACATCACGACCACTCATGATGTTCCCGCCATTCAAGCTACAATCGACGGATTGCTGGCCAAGGGCAAAGGCTTGATAATGTTCTCTCCTCACATCGGTGGTATCGCGATCGTGCATTGTATGGCGGCGCGCTTTGACAGGGCCTACACCCCCGTAGTTCTGCACCCGAGCTTCACACCCGTCCCCCGTTACCTGGGGGAGTTGATGGGGACGGCCGAGCACCTCGGCTCGGATCCCGAAAATCCGGTGTTCTGGGTAGGGATGGATGTCATACCCAAGGTGCAGGAACACCTGCGGCAGGGCAAAGCCATCGGGATTACTTATGACCTCCAGGGCGGTACCGCCGTTGATTTCTTCGGCCACCCCACCGCCATAGCAAGTGGCATCGCCCATTTCGCGTGCGACAGTGGAGCTCCAATCCTGCCCGGCTACCTCCTCAGGGGCAAGAACCCGCTTCATTTTTCCCTAACCCTCTTCGATCCCCTGGAATATGAGCTGACCGGAGACCGCGAGGCGGACGTGAAAAGGATACTGGAGATGGTAATCAAGGAAGGCGAAAGGCTCATAAGGAGCGCTCCCGATCAGTGGCTGGGATGGTTGGGCATGCGCGGATGGCGCAGAAAAGCCGAGAAGATGATGAAAAGCGAAGCATGATGCGGGAAGCCGACGATATCCTCCGCTGTCCCGAGTGCCGCGGCGAACTCAAGAAAAACAAAGACAAACTATTATGCGGTGATTGTGCCCGGGAATACGGTAGGCAGGAGGAATTCCGGGATCTCCTCCCCCGCGCCTCTTCAAGCCTCAAGGCAGCCGAGGGCAGCCATTACAGCGAGAAAGCGACCTACTATTTCAATCTGCACAAATCCTGGAGCGCCAGTCCTTTTTACCGACATTATCATGATTCTTTCCTGGACGAGTTCCGTTCCCTGCCCGAAGGATCGCTGATCCTGGAAGCCGGTTGCGGTTTGGGGCATGACGGCCTGGAGCTGCTACGGTCGGGGATGCGCGTGGTGGAAACGGACATCGCGCTGGGAGAGTTGAAGCAGGCGTCTCGGCTCCATGCCGAAAAAGGCTTTTCCGAGGGAAGCTCTTACGTCATGGCCGATGCCGAGAACCTGCCCTTCGCTTCCGGATCGTTCGACGGCGCTTTCATGGTTGCTTCGCTGCATCACTTACAGGACCCGGTAAGAGCCCTTAAAGAGCTGCGGCGGGTGCTGCGCGATGGAGGAGTCTTGGTGCTCGGTACCGAACCGAACAGCTGGCAGAATTACAGCATCTATCCGCTGGGAAAGTTAGTGTTCAAGGCTTTGACGCGCCTGGGTATAAAAAAAATGGATTCCGAGGAATTAGTGTCGGAGGCGGATAAGCTGATGGAGGGGTTCTCGAAGAAGGAATTGCATCGTCTTTTCGCGGAGGCCGGGTTCGAGGATATTCGGCTGAAGCCGGCCGGCTATCTTTCGGCCGCGATCTTCTTCGCGACAACTGAGCTATCCATAATGACCGGACGAGATCTTCGCATGTTCCGGCTGGAGAGGTTGGCGATCCCTTTTGATGAATTACTCGGGCGGATGCCCCTCGTATCCCGCTATCCCTGGCACTGGAACGCGGCGGCCAAGTGCCCGGGTTCATAAGTATGGTTGCCAGGTTATAATCAACAACTGAGGTGGTATTGTGTCGCGAGAAAAAGATACGGAGAGGGAAAAGCCGCTCTCACCCGAGCTCTACACGCATGAGTATTTCACGACCGATTGCGAGGGGTACGACCTTTTCGTGCAGGGAAGCGCGGAAATCTCGGAGAGGATAAAGGGCGTCCTCGAAGCCGCGGGCGATCTTTCCGGAAAGCGTGTTCTCGATGTCGGCTGTGGCCGCGGTGAACTTACCTGCGCGGCAGCCTCCTACGGCGCCCAGGCGGTGGGCGTAGATTATTCCGCCGCCGCCATAGAACTTTCACAACAGCGCCTGCTGGTACTCCCGGAAAAGATCAGAAAGAAAGTGGAGTTCTTCCGGGTGGACGCCAAAGACATCTCCTTCCCGGATGCGTCCTTCGATGTGATATTCATGATTGATGTCTACGAGCACCTGCATGATTATGAGATCCAGGAGGTACTTCGAAAGACCAAAGGATTCCTGCGAGACGGCGGTGTCCTGATCATCCATACCGGGCCCAACACCTGGTTCTACAGCTACGGCTATCCCATTGTTCGCGCCGTTTTCAAATATATCTTGCGGCGCAGCCTCCCGGAAACTTTGCGCGGACCTTACGATTCGGTAATGCACGTCAATGAACAGAATCCTATTTCTCTCTCCAGGGACTTGAAAAACTATTTCGACGCCTCGGTAACCCCTTGCTTCTTCGGAACGGAAGGGCGGCCGCTATGGAAAAGGGCGGCGATGAGGGTACTTTTCGCCCGGCCTTTGGGGTACGTTTTCTGCAACACCCTCCTGGCGAAAGCAAAACCTTCACAAAGGTGCCTGACACCTTTGTGAAGGTTGCCCACTGTAACGAACATGTTACATTCGCATGGTGATTCTGTTACAGATGTGGGGGCTGAGGTTGAGCCGCTAGCAAGCACAGTCTATTATTGTTATATAAAGAGGGCTGATTGCCGAAGCATTAAACGGCAACTCAGGTACGCAAGTGACAGTAGAAGCCGGTAAGGGCGGTCGTTTGGGGGGTGTGAGGAGAACAAAAACGTGGGTACACAAAGTTGGCAAGATCGAGGCACTTCAAAGGGCTATTTGTGTTGTCAATAATTCCAAATTAACCCTTTACCCATTGTTATCCTCGAATGCGACTGCAACTGCCACTTATAAGAAAGCTGACGGCAAGACGGCTGGGGGCTGAAGCGGCCTTCGCGGGCGCGAAGAGGAAGAGATGGCGATGAGGATAGCCCTGGTGCATGAATGGCTTACCAATATGGCGGGCTCCGAAAGAGCCCTCCTAGCTCTGCATGAGCTGTATCCCGAGGCCCCCATCTTCACCTCCGTCTACATTCCGGAGGAATTCCCTGAGCTGGCCGGCGCTGATGTGAGGACCTCCTTTCTGCAGAAGGTGCCCGGGGCCAAGACAAAACATCAGGCCTTTTCGTTGTTTCGTACGGTTGCCTTCGAGCGTTTTGACCTTTCCGAATACGATGTCGTTATCTCAAGCTGTCACGCCGAAGCCAAGGGCGTTATAACCAGGCCTGAGACGTTGCACATCTGCTATTGCTACACTCCGGTAAGGTATTATTGGAGCGGCTACCATCATTACCTTAAAAATCCGCGCTTCGGGATATTTAATCCTATCGTCAAGCTGATCATGCCCTATATGACCAATTACCTGAGGCTTTGGGACCGTTTCGCGGCGGACAGGGTCGACCGCTTCGTGGCCATAAGCGAGCATGTAGCCCGGCGCATCAGAAAGTACTATAGGCGCGAGTCGGACGTAATATTTCCTCCGGTCACCACCAGTTGGATAAAAAAATCTGATATTCCAGGTGATTACTTCCTACTTGTGGGTAGAATAATCCCCTATAAAAGGGCAGACATAGTGGTAGAAGCATTCAATCAATTGGGGTTGTCTTTGAAAGTCGCGGGGACGGGCCCCGATCTCGAATCCCTGCGCAAAGCATCCGCTTCGAATATCGAATTTCTGGGACGTGTTCCAGATTCACAACTGCGGGAACTCTACGAGGGATGTAAAGCCCTTATTTTTCCGCAGGAGGAGGATTTCGGAATCGTTCCACTGGAGGCAATGGCGGCCGGGAAACCGGTGATCGCCTACCGGGCGGGAGGAGCGCTGGAAACGATAATAGAGGGTGAAACGGGGGTCTTCTTCAATCACCAGAATGTTGAATCATTGTTGCAAGCTGTAAGAGGGTTTGACGCGGCTCGTTTTAAGCCGGATGAGTGCCGCGCTCAGGCATTGAGGTTCGATGTGGAGGTTTTCAAGCAGAAATTCGAGGCGTTTGTGGATCAAGCCTGGCGTGATTTTCAGGACGATGAACAAAATACATCGCTGACAAAAATGGGACACCTGGCAAGTGTCCCCAAGGATACAAAAACGGAGGGGGAAGATGGAAGATCAACTAATAAGAAGAGGGTTGTCTGAACAGGACATTGTGCCGCAGATGGCACAGATGAGTTTTCCGGGGACTGTCGAGATAAGCGACGCGGAGTTGCAGGCCCTATTATCGGAGGCCGATCTACGCCTGTTGCGGAGGCCGCTTCCGCGTAAAGTAGAAGCAGCTGTACGCATTTTTGCGCTGGTAGCCATCGATTTCTTAGCCGTTATGGCGGCTATCTGGTTCTCCTACTGGCTGCGCTATGAAAATGGCCTGGTGACCAGCCATCTGGCGAGCGAGACGTTCATACCGCTGCAGCATATTGCTGTCCCGTTGCTGGCTTGGTTCCCCTTCCTGCTGCTTTCCCTGAAACTAAGCGGAATGTATGAGGTAAAGCAGCGCATACATGCGCTTGACAAGATCCCCAGGATATTCGGCGCCGTAAATGCCTATATCGTATCGTTCCTGCTGCTCTCCTTCGTCCTCAATGCACCGGCTATGGTGCGGGGTTTCCTGGTGTTTTTCTGGATATCCTGCATCCTCTTCATCCTATTGGGACGCACGATTCTGCAAATGGCGATGTCATTTGCGGGTATTTCCGATTCAATGACGCGCAAAACGCTCATCGTCGGCTCCGGAAAGGTAGGGAAGGAACTGGCACGCAAGCTCCTGTTCCATCAGAAATTCGGTCTGGCACCCGTCGGATTTATCGATGACGATCCCCTTTACAGCGAGTTCAAAGAGCCGGAGCTGCAAGACCTGAAGGTGCTGGGGGGGCTGAACGATTTTTGCCGGATCATGAAGGACTTCAGGATCGAGAAAGTGATAATAGCATTCACCGGCGGGAATGCCGAGCAGCTCCTGGATCTGGCATCCAAGTGCAACAAGCGAGGGGTTGAATGCTCCATAGTGCCTCGGCTTTTCGAGGTGATCACCAATGAGATCGAGGTCAACGAGATAGGCGGAATTCCCCTCCTCCGCATCCAGGAAAAGAGATTATCGAGGATAGAGAACGTCCTCAAGACCGTGGAGGACTATTCCATCGCCGTGCTGGCGCTGCTGATCCTTTGGCCGCTCATCCTGGTGACTTCCATAATCATCAAGTTCGATTCTCCGGGTCCGGTGTTCTTCAGGCATAAGCGGGTCGGAAAGAACGGGAAATGCTTTGGTTGCATAAAATTCCGCTCTATGTACGAAAACGCCGAGGCTATGCAAGCCGACCTGGTTGAAGAGGATATGGGCGAGCATGGCTGGCTGTGCTGGAAGAAGGAGGATGACCCCCGCGTTACCCGGGTCGGCAAATGGATCCGTAAGCTCTCGATAGACGAACTGCCGCAGGTATTCAACGTCATTGCCGGACATATGAGCATCGTGGGACCGAGGCCTCATATCAAGGAGGAGGTCGCGGAGTATAAAGAGTGGCACAAGCAGAGGTTGAATGTGAAGCCGGGTATTACCGGATTGTGGCAGGTAAGCGGCCGCAGCGAGCTGCCTTTCGACGAAATGATAAAGCTGGACCTGTATTACATCGAGCGCTGGTCGCCCTGGCAGGATTTCAAAATAATAATGCGGACGGTAAGCGCGGTCTTTACCATGAAAGGTTCGTGCTAAGGCTCCACATGACTCTTATCGGGCGACGTATTCTTCGACGTCGCCCACTGCCCTGAGTTCTTGAAGCACTTCGATAAAGCTTCAGAGGAAAAGATTTAAACTCACTACTTCAGCCATCCCTACTGCCCGAAAGAAAACGCCCACGTGGAGCGAAAGATCCAGACAACCAAATACGAGCTGTGGGCTTTCAGGGAAGCCCACAGCGTCAAGGATTTGAATGACATCGTGGATGAATGAACCATACGTACGATCATGTAAGGCCGCATCAGAGTCTTCGGTATCAAACGCCGATGGAGTACTTTAAGCAATGAGCAGGGATAGGCAACGAGTGTCCACGATGTGATGAACCAGCACAAAGGCTCCTTTACTTGCCCGCTTGATGGTAGAATATCCGTAACGGGAGGTGCATATGGGGAATGTAAAATAAATATGGGCGGGGGCGCATAGAATTCGCCTTGAACCCGTGCCTTCGATCTTCAATTCTAGATGGATACTCCTCCCCGGCAATTACGCGAATCGGTTAGCTGAAATCCAAGTGCAGAAAGAGAAGCGGAATGCGACGATGAGACGGGCAAAGGAGGCGAAAAGAACCGGGGAAGGACTGCGAGCCGCAGATTGTGACCCTGCAAGACGAGAAGCGATGGATACAAGTCTACGTAGCAAAAGCCGGTAACATCCCCACCTTAGATTTAGAGCCATGGAAGAGCGTTTTGAACCTCTAACGGCAGAAGAAATCTTTGTAGACGTGGTTGTGCCAGTCTACAACGAGGAAAACGCCCTGGCAAATAATATAGAGCGCCTAGATAAATACTTAGCCGCCTATCTCCCCTACCGCTACCGCATTACGATCGCCGAGAATGGAAGCACGGACAGGACCCCTCTTATAGCCGCCGAACTTCATGAGCGCATGCCGAGCGTCGAAGTCTCGCTTCTGAAGAAAAAAGGCAGAGGCCGGGCTCTCAAGAAAGTATGGAGCGAGAGTGACGCCAATATCCTCGCCTACATGGATGTCGACCTGTCTACCGGCCTTGATGCCTTTATCAGTCTCATCCGTCCCTTGATTAAAGGGGAGGCTTCTATCGCGATAGGCACCAGACTAGGAAAAGGTGCGGAGGTCGATAGGAGTCTTGGGCGCGAGATTGTTTCGCGGATCTATAACCGCATCCTGAAATGGAGCCTCGATCTGAATGTAAGCGATGCTCAGTGCGGCTTCAAGTCGATAAGGGCGGATGCAGCATTACTTATCCTCCCCCGGATAAGCGATAATGCCTGGTTCTTCGATACCGAACTGCTCGCGAAAGGCCTCAAACGCGGCTGGGTAATTCACGAGGTCCCGGTGGCTTGGAAGGAAGACAAGGATTCGAGGGTCCGTATCGCAAGGACGGCACTCGATGATCTAAAGGGGGTCGCAAGGCTGCGCCGAGAGTTTAGAGAATCCCGCTTAAAACAATAGATCGTTGACAGTCTTGGCCGAAAGTTCTCATCTTCAGACCAGGCCACAGACGAAGACCAAGTGGTCGGAAACGTAGGGGCTCAAGCGCCCGATCGCGAATTTCATCGGGGAGAAAAAGACTCTCTTCATCCTCCCGTTGACCGGTGCCAGGTAGTAATAGGCTTCCTTCACTTCCAGCCCGTGCCTTTCACAGAGTAGCTCGATATTCGCCTGCGAAAAATAATAAGCATGATCCCTGTTTACAAGTTCAGTTCCAAATAAGACCCGCAAGAAACGTTTGGCTGCATGGGCATTGGGGACGCTCAATATCAGTGAAGTCTCGGCGGTCATCAGGCTGCGAACTCCCTCGAAAAACCTGCCCACGTTCATCAAATGCTCTACCAGCTCTCCGGCGACAATAACGTCAAAAGATTTCCTGAGGTTCAATGCTGCAAGGTTCTCGGCATCGCCCACCATCACATCCTTATATCCCAGCGAACGCAGTTCGTCGATGCCGCGCGCGTCGTAGTCGATCCCCGTCACTTCGGCAACCCGGCAGAGGTTCGCATAAAGCAGCTCGCCGTTCCTTGCTTTTTCCGCAGTCATGGGAAAATCGGCGCAACCGATATCAAGGACATTTTTTCCCGAACACCGCGAAAGGATGAAAGGCAGCCTGTCTATCGGCTTCGACCTTCCTAACTTCTTGAGCCGCATATCACTGGAGTACCGGCCTGTCTCCATCTCACACCCTCCATCAAAGTAATTCAGCTTGCCCATATTTTTTACGAGAATATACTATATGAAGCGGGAATACCACGCAGTTGATGTGCCTTTATGGTCCGGATGCAATGGGAAGCACTAATAAGGTGGCTCAGGATAAAGTGACAGGTGCAGAAGATCAGCGAGCTGAAGGCCGCAAATGGATAGATCGCGCCGCTGACTACTTTCACACCGACAGGTACGTCATCTATCTGGCCATCGTATTGGCGGTCTTTTTCCTCTTTCACACAATCAAGGGCGCCTTCGTGCCCATCCACGTCGACGAAGCCTACTACTGGCTCCTTGGTAAGCGGCCGATAGAGGCTGCGACATACCTGCATCCGCTCTTCAAGGTAGTTGAGATATGGTTTTCGACGCATATCTTTGGCGACAACACCTTCGCCGTCAGGCTGGGTTCCAACCTTTTCAGCACCGGAGCATTATTGCTGATCTTCCTGCTTTCTTTCCGCATCTTTAAAGATAAGCGGCTGGCCTTTCTCACAGCGCTACTGGTCGCTCTGCTACCGCTCACCAATTACTGGATGCCCCTCGGCCATCAGGAATCGGTGCTGACCTTCTTCTGGCTGCTCACGGCCTATCTGGCGTGGAGGGCTGTAAGCGAGGAGAGAAAGGGCTTCTGGTACCTGGCGGGGTTGAGCACCGGCATAGGGCTATTGAATAACATGCGCTCCAGTTTCATCTTCCTGGGCCTGCTGCTCTTCCTCCTGACGTCAAGGCAGGCCAGGGGATGGCTGCGCCGGAAAGAGCCATGGCTCGCATTCCTGATACCGGTGGCGATGTTCATACCTTCTTTCTTGTGGTACGCCTCGCACCACTTCAGACCGATCCTCGATCAAGCGACCAACCATCCGGGCTTCCTAAACCACTCCCTTTTCGGTTACCTGGCTTTCGCCGGGTGGCATATTCTCAATGAGGCTTTCGTTCTCGCTCTCTTCGTCTATATCCTCAGCTTCTTCGGCCTCATCTATGGCGGCTACCTCGGTTACTTTGACAGGCGCGGCAAGGATATGCGGTTCCAGTTCCTGGTCTCTTTGGGCGCCCCCGTCGTCTTGTTTTTCCTGATAACTGGCGGCACCCCATACTGGGGCTGGTGCGGGCACTTAATGGAGATAACGGCGGGCATGGCTGCCTTCCAAGTCCTGCTCTCGCGCAGCTCCAAGGAATGGCTTCATAAAAATTGGAAACGCGGTTACATGGCGATATGCATAATAACTGTTGTGGCCGTAACCTGGCCCACGATATTCCTTACCCAGGGAGACCTGCTGCAAAACGATTGGAAGGGGCTCACCGGCGTAACGGAGGAAATCGCGGCTACCATGCCCGGAGAGGTCTATGTCGCGGCTCCTTACCTATTCCTGGCCGGCCAGGTCGCCTTCTACGACCTGCACACACAGGCGATAACCGGTTACACCCAGGCCTTCGTCGTTTATGACCACCCGGTCTGGGGTTCTGGAAGCAGCGAGTACGCGCCGTTTATCCCCCTTGAAGACCTGGTCGCAAAAGACTTCATCTTTATAGACCTGGAGATGAATCCGGATGGATACTATACGCCGATTTCTTACTGGGAGGAGAAACTGCCGCGCTATTTCGACCATGTCGACCCGCCGGTAATAATGTCTTATAAGAAGTGGTTCAAAGATATACGTCGCTATTTCATATTCAAATGCTATGGTTTTAAAGGGCCCGATTCAGCAATGGACGACAAAGACCTCTGGGAATACGTCCACGAACCGCAAGAGATTTGAGATACGGGGGGGCTACTTGCCGTATCCGGTGGAATCCGTCCAGCTTATCTTCTTTGATGCCTCGACGTTCTCGTCCGCTTCGATGGGGCCGGTGTAATCCGCCGGGTCGTATTTGTAGCCTTTGTAGTCCTTCGGATTGACCTTCTTGTCCTTTATCTTTACCACCTGGGCCGGATTGCCTACTACGATGGCATAGGGAGGGACGTCCTGGTCGAGGATGACGGCATTGAGGCCGATCTGAGCATATTCCCCGATGATGCAGTTACCACCCACCATGGCGCCATGGTAGATCTGAACGTAATCCCGTACATCCATAAAAGGATTGTCCTCAGGCAGGCCTATAGCCCCCACCGCGACGTGCGAGTAGATACGCACTCCCTTGCCTATACGCGTTCTGCGGCCGATGAGAGTCGCCACAGGGTGGTCTAAGTGGAAATCCGGCCCGATCTCAGCATCGGGGTGCATCTCGACTCCGCAGAGAAAGTAGTTGAGGCGATAGCCGAGAAAAGCCAGGTAAACATGCCCTTTGAGGTACAGCATCCGGTAGATGCGGTAGAGGGCTATAGCCTGGTTGCCGGGATGGAGAAGTATGTCCCGTACGAGCCCTCCCATGCCCTTTCGCTTCAGCGCTATTCTCAGATCGGTAGTGAAGTTGGATGTCGTTTCTTCGCCAGCCATTGTCCCTTCCTCTCTTATCAAGCTTTCCTCGAGAATGACTTCTTTATCGTGTCCCAGGCGCCATACTTTAGCATCGACATCTCATATGGCTTGCATTCGAGGCACTTTATCGCGGCCTTGCTGACAACCTCCCGCCGCCTTAAAATTTGAGGCAGTCCGAGCAGGGTATCGAAAATGCCTCGGAAGAAATCCCTGAAGGTCCTGTGCTTCAAGGAGTAAAGCTTAAAGTAAACTAGATACAGAAAGGCTTTCTCCCATGCCTTGCCCGCCGGATAGAACCTGGCGAGGAACCACCAACCACCGGTCATATTGACGTAGAGACGATACCCCGGATTGCGCACCTCTTTGGATATCTTATGCCTTATTACGGAAGCGGGATGATAGACGACCCGGTAGCCCTTGTCGAAGACTTTGGCGCTCAAGCTGCGTTCGAAGAGGTGGATATCCGGTTCGAAGTATCCGACTTCCTCCAGGACGTCCTTGCGCATAAGTGAGCCGTTGCCATGAAAGGAGGGGGCGTTAAAAACGCCGTCCGATAGATGCTCTTCTTCTGAAAACCAGCGCATGGGATCGTAAGTCTCACCGCTGTCGTAATAAAGGTTGCGGCTGTAGGCTACCGCAATACTCGGATCATCGGCGAGCACCCCCACCAGTCTTTCCAGGGCGTCGGACGCCAGGATGCCGTCGTTGTCCTGATGAAGGATAAGGTCGCCGGAAGCCGTCTTGGCCGCTATGTTAAGCGAATTGATGAAGATATTATGGGGAGAGCAAATAGTCATTACCTCGGGAAAATCCCCCCTCAATATGGCAACCGAATCATCGCTGGAATTATTATCGACGACGATTATTTCCGATACCGGATAGGTTTGTGCCTTGATGGCAAGCAACGCTTCGCGCAGGTCGCTCGACCTATTCCAATTCGGAATAATCGCGCTCACCCGCGGCCGATATTCGCCCTCGCTTGCTTTATTTTCCATTTCCTTCCAAACCTTTTGCTTCCTCGAAAACCCGGAGCGTCTGCTCGGCCGCCTTGCTCCAGGAAAACGACTTGGCCCTCTTCTTGCCGGCGCCAGCCAGTTCCTTTCTCCGGTTGTCATCGCTCATTATGGAGACTATGGCCCCCGCTATATCATCGACCTCCAAGGGGTCGAAATATACCGCAGCATCCCCCGCGACCTCGGGAAGGGAAGTCGTATTCGAGCAGGCAACCGGCACCCCGCAGGCCATCGCCTCGATAACCGGCAGCCCGAAACCCTCATAAAGAGACGGATAGACGAAGAGCGCACAGGAATTGTAAAGGTCCAAGAGCTCTTCGTCGGATACAAAATCCACCTGGATTACCCTTCCTCCGAGCCCGCATCGCTCCGCTTCACCCTGAATATCAATGGCATGGCTGAAGGCAGCCGGCGAGCCGAGGATCAGGAGTTGCAGATCGCCGCCCAGCAGCCGGTCCGCTTTTCCAACCGCCTGGATGAGGCGGAGATAATTCCTCCTGCTGTGAATCGCGCCCGCTGTAAAGAGGAAGCCTTCGCGCAGCCCGTATTTCTCCCTTATCTTGCGGGGCCCGGCTTTCCCCCTGATCGGATGGAAGAAGCTATCGGCCGCTTCAGGCACGACCGTAACTCTCTCCGGCTCCACGCCTAATACCTCGACGATGTCCTTCTTCGAATGTTCGCTTACCGTTATTACGGCCTCGGCTTTCTTCACCTTGCGCCAGAAGAGGTCGTCGAAACGAAACCTGCTGTCCTTGACGAACCATTCGGGGTGCACTTTTATAGTCAGGTCATGCACGACAACCACGGAGGGGCAGACCTTAACCAGGGGGAGGAAATAAGACGGGGAGAAATGGAGATCGACGCGATCGAGTTTCATCGCCAGTGGCAGGCGAGCGTGCCGCCATAGCAGCGACGGCGCGTGTTCGAGGATCTTGAACGCCAGGTTCGGCGAGGAGAAATCGAAGGACTTGATGGGTTCGGAAAGGTAGACGATATATTCCTGCTCCCCTGCCGCGATCAATTCCCTCAGCAGGTTGGTGAGATACCTCCCTACACCGTATCTCGGCCCTTGTAAGGTCCGGCCTTCCACCCCGATCAGCATTTAACAACTCCTCTCACACATGCCGACAATTGCTTCTGCATCTCGCTAGCCGTCTTGCGAATATCGAAAAGCGCTTCTGCTTTCTCCCGGCCCATTCTGCCCATGCGCCGCGCCAGTTCCCGGTTGGAAAGGAGCCCGGTGATGGCATCCGCCAGGGCGCCAGGGTCTCCGGGCGGCACCACCAAGCCTGTCACCCGATCCTCCACTATCTCCCGTACCCCGCCTCCGTCCGCGGCGATTACCGGCAATCCCAAGGACATGGCCTCGATAAGGACTGTCGGCAACGGATCGGGAAGTATGGAGGTGTGTACGAGCACGTCCAGGCAGGCCATTATTTCAATAACGTCCTCCCTGAAGCCGGTAAATACCACCGCCTCATCGAGCTCTAAGCGGGAGCAAAGCGATTTTAGATCTTCGGCATATGATTTTTCCCCGAAGATGGCGTCTCCCACCAGCATGAAGCGCGCCTGCGCAACGTCCTCCCGAACAAGGGCGGCCGCCTGCAGGAAGCGATCCGGCCCTTTCCAGTCGACCAGCCTTCCCACAAGACCGGCCAGGCGAGCATCTGCGGCTATTCCCCATTCCGTCCGGGTGTTCTCGTTGCATTCGTGCGTTGCCTCCATATCGATGCCGTTGTAGATAACGGATACTTTGCCGCCGGCCACGCCCAGATCGAGCAAGGCCTCGCGTACCGCTTCCGAAACGGCGAGAATCCGGCGGGCGAAAAGTGATGCGCAGATTCGGAAGAGGGTCATGTTCAAGCGGTTGAAGGCTTCCTCGCTTACGATATCATGCAGCCTCCAGACCACGGGCCGCCGGGCCAGCCGGGCGGCGATGCTGCCATAGATATCCGCCTTGGCGCTGTTGGTTAGCACAAGGTCAAAACCGCCTTTTCTGATCAGCCATGCAAGCTTAACAGAGGTGTTGAGAAAATCAAAAGGGTAAGCGAGGATCCGCAGGCGATTGCTTCCGAGAGACCGCCTTTTTATGTCGAGCAGCCTTTGTGAAGGATGGCCGAGTTCGACCGCGATATTTCGCGCTCGCATCTCTTGCACCAGGGGCCCTTCTTCCGGACATGCCAAGGTGGGTTCGAACAAGTCGCGATCTATAAAGTCGAGGAATCTAAGGAGAACTTTTTCCGCGCCCCCGATTTCGACGGCATGATTTAGGATCAATAATTTATAGGGCCTCAAGGCGCCTCCCCGATTTTTTTCGCGGCGAGCAGCAATGTCCTGCCGCTGTCATGAAACGGCGATAAGGGCTCGAAGAGCCTGTAGAGGGGGACTCCAAGCTTAACACTGATCTTTCCCTTCCAGAGATGCGGAAAGATCGTCCTTGAAGCGGTCACCGAAAAACCTGCCCGCGACACGACTTGCTCCAGTTCCCGGCGGTCATAGATATGGACATGGCTCGAGTCGTAGAAAAGGCTGGGGCAAGGATAGAGGCTGTTCGGGGTGCATATGGCCATGGTCCCTCCCGGCTTGAGTACCCGCCGCCATTCACTCAGCGCCCGGGGCATATCCTCCAGGTGCTCAACCAGGTGCTGGCTGACCAGACAATCAAAGGATTCATCCGCAAAGGGGAGATCATAGGCATCTGCTGATGATACTTCACTCCGGGGTGCTAATTCTTGCGCGGCCTCCACCGCCTCAGGCAGTAGATCGACGCCTACCGGCCGGTGGCCCTTATCCTCGAGGAAGGCCAGAAAACCGCCGCCGCCGCAACCGACCTCCAGGATGCGGGAATCGGGGGAAGGGCCGATGAGCTCGTACAGCAATCTCGCTTCGATTACGAAGTCCCGGGTGGCTTCGCGGCTGCGATAATACCCCTCGTCGTACAAGACATCAGCTCTCCTGCGTCTTTTTGATTTTCTTGTAGTCCAGTATGTAATCGAAGGGTGTGCCCGTCCTCAAATCAATTGCTTGGTTTATCTCCAGGCCTTCCTCGCGCCAGTGTATCCACTCCTCGGCAATCGTTTTCGGAGGCCGAACGGCGGTCGGGTTGTCATAGTAGTTTTCAGGATGCTTTTTCATGTCGAATTGCCAGCCCTTAACGAGATCCTCGAGCTTCATGATAGGTTCGGCTGGATTGCCTCCCACGACTACCATGTCCGGCACGTCTTTTACCGCCACGGCACCGGGGGCGACGCCCGCGCCCTCCCCCACCGTCACACCGGGCATGACCATCGCCCGGGCTCCTACCGCACAGTTCCATTTCAGATGGGTGGTTTTCACTCTCATCGGGAGATCGTAAGCCTGATTGAGGGAGGCATCGTGTGCATAAATTACGGCCCCATATCCGATTGCGGCGTAATCCTCGATGATTACCGATAGAGGTGTCGTGATCTCGATGAATACGCCCAGGTCGACAAAGACATTCTCCCCCACCGTCACACCCCGCTTCCTCAAATACTTCACGCGCGCCGCATTGTCGGGATGCCACATTGAAAGCAGGATCAACAGGCGGTAGTCGGACCAGGCGAGGAAGTCCAGTATTTTGTTGACGATAATCCCGGCTGCTATATTGCGCGCAAGGAAAAAATACCCTTTGATAAGAAGTGACCTCTGCTTTTTGTCCATAGCCCTAAACTCCTTCCGAAAGCTCTCAACCGATGGATTATACTCCTACTCATCGTCATTCCGTAAACATAGTTTAAGCAGGTTTCGGCCGCAAATAAAATTATGCACAACCACGCTGAATTCTAAAGATTCAGTTATCAAAATCTGCATCCGATGTTATTTTTACGGGATCGAGCGGTGTCCCCCAACGCCCCAAGCACCGGAAAGGGGATGTTAGGCGGAGAGGTCGCTGGGAACAACAGTATTTTGTGCTGATATAATGAACCGGACACATATTCCAAACATCTATAGGAAGTAATACAGAGACTGAGGCAGGGTAATCTCATAACCGGAAAGGCAAAATAATGAAACCTCGTGACCTGGCGGCCGCGATAAGAAAAAGGGGCTGGCTGATAATAGTAATAACCATATTGGCAACTTTAATAGCCACCATCGCGGCCAGGGTTCAAACTCCCAGTTACAAAGTGGAGATCGAAGTTTCGGCGATAGCGCCTATGAATCCCCAAACCAAACAGCCGGATTCGACTATCCAGGGCGTTTATGCCCTTTCGGTAATGGCATCGATTTCGAATGCGATGGAAAGCATTGATATAGCGAGAGGCGTGCACGAAAGGCTGCTTGCGAACGGCATCGACATACCCGCCGAAGACTTACTGGCAAAGGTAAAATCCGAAGCCGACGTGCAAACCACGTTCGCACATATAACCGTTACTGACAGCAGTCCCACCAGGGTGGCGGAGATAGCCAACACCTGGGGAGAAGTTATCGAGATAAAATCAGGAAACGATGAAGCATCTCAAAGCTCCAACCTCAAGTCGTTGCTGCTGGGGGGGACTTTAATCGTAACCAATGATGCGATACCGCCCAAAAAGCCGACCCAGCCGAAGCCGATGGTCTATCTCGGGCTCGGAATATTCCTCGGCCTGATACTCGGCTTCTCCACGGCCATCGGAATCGAGTATTTCGACCCCCATTTCCGGTCGTCCGAAGAAGTGGAAGAAACGCTCGGCCTTCCCGTTCTCGGGCGTATACCCAAGCTCAAGGCGAGTGAGGCCGTTTCTCTCTTATCCGCGGGTGCCGGGATTACTCCCGCAAATGAAGCGTATTCACAATTAAGATCGAGCATCATGTTTTCCGTGAGCGAAAGACCTTCGAAAACGACCCTGGTTGTGGCGGCCATACCCACCCAGGAAGCGCCTTATTTCACCGCAAACCTGGCGAGGAGCATCGCTTTTACCGAAAGGAAGACGCTGCTTGTGGATTGCGACCTCAGACAGCGGGCGGTATCGAAGATAATGGAGGCCGCCGGAAGGCCGGGACTTGCCGATGCCCTGGCGAAGAAGGAGGCTGTTGCACCCTCGATAATAGAAACCGAAATTTCCTACCTTAGCTTCCTGCCCGCGGGCCGCCTGTCCGATAACTCCTCCGATCTGCTCTCGTTGGCCCTGCTCGATGAGTACCTCGAAGAGCTGGAGGAAGCTTTTGACGAGGTGATTCTATATGCTCCGGCCCTGACCCTTGCCATCGATGGAGCCATAATCGCCTCGAAAGTCGACGTCAGTCTGATGGTCTTAGATTCCGAGAGATGTTCGCGAAGCATAGTCCAATCCGCCATGGAGAGCTTCAACATGCTTCATTTGAAACCCACCGGAGTAGTCCTCTCAAACGTAAAGATGAGAAGGCGTGAACGGGCCTTGAGAGAGCGCATGGTAGTGGAAGGCAGCAAGGAGAGGGGAACCGCTACCAGGGCTTTAGGACGGGATAGGGACAAGCCCGGTTCTCATGAGGCCAAGCCGCCGGAAAAGGAGCGCCGTAAATCGGGGGCTGTGAAAAAGCGGCAAGCACCGGCGCAGGCATCGATCACACCGCAAGTCGCAAGGAGTCCTGTCGTCATCGAGGAGCCGAAGCCCGAGCCAAAAGCCGAGGTACCAATGGAAAAAATTGAGGCAAGGGCCGAGCCGGTCATAGCAAAGCCGGAATCCACACCGCCGCCGGCATCGAGTATTCCCCCTTCCGTTTCCGTTTTCAAAGAAACGGCCGCGGACAAAATACGAGAACCTGCCCCCGAAACGACTCGCGAGAAGAGGTTTGATTCTCATTTGCATCGCGGAGATCTAAAGGGGCACACCGATATCACTCCTGCAACCGCGGCTGATCATAAGACGGAGGAGGAACTCGCGCAGCTCAAAGAGATCTTGACCGAGGACTTCAGGCGAATGGGGGCTTCGGGGGCGTCGATACCCAAGGATTGGCTGCGGGCTCTGAATTCAGAGGACCCCAAGTCGCGGGAGCTGGCCAGAATAGCGATAAGAGCGTACTACATGGCTTTTCTGCGCCGCTACGATATAACAGAGGAGAGCGTCAAGCGAATCACCGAATCAATAATCAAGATGATGCGTAAAGAAGACGAATTCGCTTCGATGAGTGAAAAGGACGCCCAGGGCTATCTGCAAAAAATGTTAGTTGACGCGGGAGCCAGATTTTCGAATGGGCGAACCGAAGGATCATCCGCACCGGCAGCCAGGGCGGAATCTGGAACGGAGACGATTGCGAAACCAGGCAAGACCGAAAAGGAATGGAAGCGCAAAGAACGCCGGTTTCTTAAACAACAGCAACCTGGCCGAAAGACCGGGGAGGTACCGAAAAGCGTGAGTAATCCTGAACCAATCGAAACCAAGCTGTGGCAAGACAAGGGTGGCGAAGAAGACTGGGAATGGGATTAAGGGTCAGGTCTCAACATTACCGGGTCAGTCTGGGGTCAGGTCTCGAATATCGAAACAATTCGATTTTCGAGACCTGACCCCCTAATGGGTTAGAGGGAAGAATACGATGGCAGAGATGGAAAGAGTCTCACGCGTTTCTAAGAACGCCATCGCTTTGGTCACTGCCAAGCTGGCTACCTCCGGGCTTTCCTTTTTCATGGCCATCATAATCAATAAGCAGCTGGGGCCGGTCCTGGTCGGTGTCTATAATTTCGCTTTTGTCATCTACATGATTTTTCAGGTCCTCCCGGATTTCGGCATCGGAAATATCTCTATCAGGGACGTCTCCCAAGACAATGCGAAGCTACATTACTATTTTCGAAACGTCGTCGGTCTGCGTATGTTGCTCGGCCTGGCTGCCTTTATACTTCTCACCACCACCAACCTCATCACCCTGGCCGCCCAGAGCCCGGGGGGCATCGGGGCTGAAAAATTCTGGGCCGTTTTTGTAATTGGCTTCTGTTTCTTTATCGAGCAGCCTTTTTCCAACACCCTGGTCGAGAATTTCATAGCCCTGGAGAGGCTTACCGTAGTCGCGCTTGTCTACCTTGTAGTGGGAATACTCAAAGTCGGCCTGTCCATCTACGTCGTCTTGGCGGGCTTCAACAACGTCGTTGTATGGCTCATCCTGATCTATATTTTTACTTTGCTCTATTCCGTCGCCCATTTCTATTTAATATACTCGCGCCTGCTCAAACGGCAGGGAGAACTAAAATCAGGAACATGGGACAAGGCCGCCGCCGCGGCACTCCTGAAGGTACCCGAAACAGGAGAAGTGCCCCAAGAGGCGCTGGCGGCAGAATTCGCTCTTGCCTCGGCCATGGCGGCTGAAACCATGGACAAGGTGCAGTTCGAGGCCCCTTCGTCCGGCGGAGCCGGCACGGCAACCACCGATCCTGAGCCGGCGAAGTCTCACACCTTCTGGAGAAAAGGACGTTTTTTTGATCGTGAATTATGGCTCTATCTTCTACGCAGTGCCTGGCCGCTCGCCGTAGTATCATCGGCCATCACGATTTACGCAATCGTGGATGTGCCCATACTCTCCTGGATGAAAGGGGACGAGGTGGTCGGCCTCTACGCGGCCGCCGCCATGTTCGCCAAGGCCTTCGTCTTCCTAACTATCGCCATTAATATGGCGGTGCTGCCGGCGGTTTCCAAAGTGGGCGGGAAGCATCCGGAGAAACTCGGCCCCACCTGGGAAAAATTGTTATTCTATTGCGTGGTAGTCATAGCACCCCTCATGGTTCTTACACCGATACTTGCAAGACCGGTCCTGATATTGGAGGGGTTCGATTACATCGATGCCTGGGTGGTTGTCTGGCTCTCGATGGCCGCCATGGTTTTCACTTTCATGGAAGCCATCAGTTTCTCTTTCTTTATTGTGATAAATAAGCAGAAGAAAATAACCGGCATCATAATAATCGGTTTGATCCTCAAGGCGGCGCTGGACTTGATAGTGATCCCCCTCTGGAGTTATACGGGGATGGCCGTCATAGTCGTAGTCAGCGAATTCCTGGTCTTCATGATGATCTTCTATACTTTGTCCAGAGAGCTGAAGCATAAAATTAACTTGCTGAAATTCGCCGCTGCTCCCGTGGGTATCCTGGGAATTCTATACCTGACCGCGCTTCTCCTGCACAACTTCCTTACAATAGGAAAAGATACCGCGGGCAGCGCGGCCGTGGCCGCCGTTATCGCAAGTGCCATCGTAGCCGGCCTATATTTCGTACTCGCTTACGGCATCGGGTTCTTGAGGAAGAGCAGGCTGCGGGAACTGAACGATTTATTAAAGGTGGAGGACTGATGGGGTTTTTTAAACGATCAAGGAAATTTTTACCATTCGCGATAGCCATTAGTGTAATCCTTGCGCTGGCCGGGCTCACAATATTGAGCTGCGGTGTCGCCAAAATAATCGATCAGGCGACTGTAACGGCAAAGGGCATCGCGTCCAAGAACGAAGTCGACAAGAAGGCTAATGACGGGTACGACGTGCGGGAGGCACGGGCCAGGTGGGGCCAGGCGCTGGAGGCCTATAACCTGGGCGATTACGATACCGCCGACCGCCTGATCGAGGAGACCAACGAGGCGCTCAAGAGCATCAAAAAGGTATCGGAGCGTATATATTACGAGAGTTCGGGGGGCTTGACCGTTTCCGGTTTGCTCTTCCGGCCAACGCAGGGGCAGCCGCCCTGGCCGCTGATTGTCGTCAATCACAGCGGCTTCGGCACCGCCGGAGATTTCAGCGAAGTCGCGCTCGGCATTATGGATCGCGGCTACCTCGTTTTCAACCCCGATTTCAGGGGTAGCGGCAAATCACAAGGACGGCACGAGCTGGCCAAGGGTGAGGTCGACGACGTTATATACGGTATCGAGTACCTGAAATCCAGGGGCCTAGTCGAAGAGGGCCGCGTAGGGATGTACGGGCAGAGCCACGGGGCGAGCGTATCCCTCCTCGCCGCCGAACGCTACCCGGTAAATGCGATAGTGGCGGAATCCGGCTTTACCGATGCCGTGGACCTTTATGAAAATGCCGAGGCGCATGCAGATGACGATGCGCTGTTCCAGGCCGGGCTGGATCAGGTGATTCCGATGTTGGGCGGCACACCCGAACAAGTACCGCAGGAATACGCAATTCGTTCGGCCTTGAATTTCGCCGGCGACATGCAGGCACCGGTCCTCCTTATTCATGGCGCGCAGGATACCCTGATTCCAGTAGACCAGGCATACAGAATGGATGAGGCTTTGAAAGAAGCCGGCAAGACGGTGGAGCTGAAAGTTTACCCTGAGGAAGCTCACACTGTTACTCAACCCGCAAACCGGCTCGAAGTATGGGACTTGATGTTTGCCTGGTTCGAAAAATACGTTTAGGAGAAGCTATGGGGACGGAAGCCAGGCTACGAATTGGTAAGATTATCCAAATGGCCGAACCCGGCCCGGGCGAGAAAGCGCTTCTTCTGGGGGGCGGCGAAGGCATGCTGGCCGAGTCGCTCCGGCAGGCGGGTGCCGAGGTGGTCTGGCTCGAACCGTCCCCCGGCGGCGAAACGAGCGGCAACTCGCCGCTGGCTTCACAAGGTTTCAAACGTCTGATCGGCGATCTCATTCGGCTTCCCTTCGCGGATGAAACATTCGATCTCGTCGCCTCCCAATTCGCCCTGCAATATCAGGGAGACCCGGCTACGGCACTGACCGAATGGATGAGGGTGCTGAAAAAAAACGGCATGCTGATCTTGGTAACCTCTAACAGCCGTTTCAAAGGCGAGCAGCAAAGACCGGGGTCGAGGACGAATCCTGGCTTTGACTGCGATGAACTCCGTGGCTTGCTCGATCCGCTCGAGCTCGCCGATATCGAGACCTGCACCTTGATCCCCGACCTGAAGCTGCCCGGCCTTTACAGGAGGGATCTCTCCTTCTGCCGGAGGCTCGCGGACCTTCCTTACTTCGGCTCCCGCGGCAAACTCCTTTTCCTGAAGGGAGTGAAGAGCTAGTGCAGAAGCGGATAGGATTGGATGCCAGGGCGCTCTCGAACATTAACCGGCAGAGGGGAATCGGCCGTTACACCTCTTCTCTCATCAACGCCCTCCTTGCCGCCAGAAGCGATTTCCACTTTGTGCTCTTCGGTCATGACAGAGCTGCGTCCTTGGATCTCTTGCCGCTTGCCGGAGAGAATGTGGAATGGATAACGCTACCCAAATCGCCCAACCTCTCATACCTGAGCCTCGTTGCGGATCATATGCTCATGGCCGGGACTATCGCACGCTCGAGAATCGACCTCTTCCACGCCATCGATCACAACATGACGCCTTTCCTGCGAGTACCCAGCATCGTAACGGTGCACGATCTCATACCCCTCGTTCTAAGAGGAGCTTACCTCGGACCCCGCTCCCGGCTTTGGCTTGCTTCGCACCGCCTTGCCGCTTTGCATGCAAAGGCGGTGGTGGCGGTATCGAACAACACTGCCGCGGACGTCGAGCGTCTGTGGAAAATCCCCGGCGAACGCCTGAATGTCATTCCCGAGGGAGTGAGCGATATCTACCAAGTGGTCGAGGATGGCGCCGCAATCGAGAGAGCGGCCCGGATGTTTGGAATAAAGAAGCCGTATTTCCTCTACCTGGGCGGATTCGATCCGCGTAAGAACATCCATAATCTGCTCCTCGCTTTCAAGCACTTCCTGTTAAATGACAGCGGCGATTACAGCCTGGTTCTATCCGGCGACACCACCGGTTTCAATGACTACCTTTCGGATGAGATAAAGGAATTGGGACTCGACGGGAAGGTCGTGCTGACGGGTTTCATAGACGAGGAGTACCTTCCCCTCCTCTATTCCGGCTCGGAAGGGTTCGTGTGCGTCTCGCTCTATGAAGGCTTCGGCCTGCCGTTCCTCGAGGCCATGGCTTGCGGCACACCGGTTATCGCCTCCGACACTTCATCCATCCCCGAAGTAGTGGGTGATGCCGGTCTGCTGGTGGATCCCCTCAAGCCCGACGATATCGCGAGAGGCATGGAAAAAGTCGCAGGTTCTTTGCAGTTGCGTGACGAGTTGCGCGAGAGGGGAATAGAGAGAGCCGCCGCATTCAATTGGCAAGGGGTCGCGGAACGGATTCTCGTCCTTTATTCAGAAGTGTTGGGCGGTGTGTGAAATAGAGGTAAAACGACCCATAAACAGCCGCATATTGGAGGCAGGTCCGGGAGCCAAACTGACGGTTATCCTGGTGGCCGTGCTCATCCTTGCCGCTATCGTGGGCGCATTCACCACCACCATCCCATTCAAGATAGGCATCGGTGTCCTGGTGGGAATCATCGTTTTTATTCTCACTTATCGCAACCTTCAATTCGGACTGGTCCTGTTCCTCATTCTCAACATGACGGTGCCCCAGGCGGGGCCGGGACTCGATTTGGGAATTAAGGCGCCGGCGCTGGCCGGTGGTGAGCGTGGTATTCACTTCAACCTCCACGAAATCGTGATGGCCATGGTCTTCCTTGCCTGGTTTATCAAGTTCATAACAAAGAAGGCGGAATGGAGAACGCAAAGTCCCTTGGTCCTTCCGGTGATTATTTATATCGTCGCAACAATACTGTCCTGTTTCGTAGGAGCCCTTCATGGTGCCAACGTCGCAGTCCCCCTATTCCGCTTCATTCGGACAGCTTTCTTCGCCTATATTTTCTTCGTCGTCCTGAACACCCTGCGAACTCGAAAACAATTCGAGCAATTGGTATTAGTGATTCTTATATGCTCGAGTCTCGTAGCCATCTTCGGTATGCTCCAGTTCTTCCTGGGCCAGAGTTGGGCGGAGATGGTAAATGCCAAGTATCTCATCAAACTCCTGGGGTATCCGAGTGAGGTGAGCGTGGTTGCGGGCGCGGGGGCGCAGCAGGTTTACCGCATCAACGGCACCTTTCTTCATCCCAATATCTACGGCGGTTATCTGTCATTCGTGCTGCCTTTCTTTATCAGCGTCATGGGGATGATGTTCCGCCGCAAGCGCTGGGGCCTTCTGGTTCTGCTCCTCATCGGCTTCGGCATGAATACCTTCTGCCTGGTGATGACCGGCTCCCGGGCATCCTGGATCGCCTTCGGACTAATCATGTTGCTGTACGGTGCCTTCGGACTCTTTGATCGAAGATTGGTGGTGACAGCGGTGACGGTAGTCATGATCCTCGCAATACTCGTTGTTGCCTTCAAGCCACCCGCGTTTATCGAGAAAAGATTTACCAGCCAAAGCGCCCAGGAAGCCACAACCGGGAGGTTGATGCAATACAAGCTTGCGCTTGATTTCTTCATGGACCACCCGATCTTCGGACTGGGAATGGGAATGGAGGGACAGAAACTTGTTGAAAACGGCATCCGAAAAACATGGGCCGCGGTTGAAAACGTCTACCTTACATACCTGGTTTCCGAGGGACTGGTGGGACTTTCGACTTTCCTGCTAGTTTTGATCTTCTACTGGATAATATTGCTCTGGGCCAGGAAGAATTCCGAAGACGACGACTTCGTTCATTTCAACAGCGAAGCGTTGATACTGGGCATGGTGGGCTTCGCTGTTTCGAATTTATTCGGCGCCTGGCTGCTATTCGCGGTGCCCATGATTACTCTTTTCTGGTTCTTCATAGGTATGGGGGCCAGTATGTATAACATCTTCCGGGAGGAAACGCCGTCCTGGTCTTGAATCCTTCGTTGGAATAATATACCATCTTGTGCGCTCGTTTCGCTTATTCTTTTGGTTATTCCCCTCAAGCCCGCTCTATGAGCCATATATTTTCAATCGAATTGTTTTGCTTTTTCAGCTTTCTGGGTTATAATATGGCACGAGACAAAAAAATAGGCTTTCAAACGGGAAAGCGTTGATCCACAGTGGCTAAGCTGGTTACCTACGCTGTGGGGAGCAAGTGGTGAAACCGGCCCGATCATCAAAGATCGGGTTTTTTTATAAAGGATACCAAGCAAAGGGAGAATACAAAGAGAGGACGCAAAGGGATAAAGAAGGGGCTGGAAAAGGGGCATGCTTTCCGGTCTTGGCCAAAAAGACTCGGCGTAGAAAAAGGGCATTTCGTTTAATTGGGCCTTTTCCACCGTAAATCACCTCGGAACAACCTCTTCTGGCGTCCCGGACTCTTGGATCGAAAAATGCAGGACGCAAGACTTGAACAGACAAAATTACTTTCGCGGAGGTGACGTTAATGGAAAGGTCTAAAAAGTTCTTGATCCTCGCGGCCGTCACGGCACTGGTCTTGGTCACCCTGTTTGGAAGCATCGTTTCAGCTTCCGCAGGATCGGGTGATACGGGCCCCGCCGGCGATCAGGCAGTCGTGTTGGATCAGGAAAGCCAAGTTCAGGAAACGCCGGTAACAGTGCCGGACAACCAACAACCTACGGCTCAACCAGGTGACGATCAGGCAGAGACCCCGACCGGCGAGACTGTTTATACAGTGCCCTCTGGGAGTGGCGACGGCCAGACAACAGCAGGCGAGGATGCCACGATCAATGACTCGAGCGAATACAATGATGCATCGGCCGAGTGCACTACGCTCACGGGTAAGATTTGTGGCACGAAATGGGCCGTAGACGAGAACGGACTTAATAAGAAAGCCAAAGGCGGGGTGACTATCAACCTCACCGGTAAGGCCACAAAGTCGGCCATCACCAAGGACGATGGAACTTACTGTTTCAACGACCTGGCAATGGGCAAGTACTACATCAGTGAAGTGGTGCCTGATGGGTACACAAAGATAGTCCCGACAGAGGACAAATATACGGTCACCTTGTCGGATTATTCACGCAACGCCACATGTAAAGACTTCATCAACAAGTTGAAGCCGGTTCCCAAGGGCAAGATCTGCGGCACCAAGTACGTAAAGGACGCAAGCGGGAATCTGTCCCCCATGGCCGGCGTGACCATCCTTCTCTTTGAATTCGGATGTGCTCCTCAGTCGCAGCAGACGGGAAGCGACGGCAAATATTGTTTCGGCAATCTTGACATGGGCACTTATTCCGTGAGCGAAGAGGTACCGGAAGGTTACAGGTTGGTCTCGCCTGTGGGGAACAGCTATCAGGTCAAACTCACGGAGTGTGCCCGGGAAGCGACCGGCAAGGACTTTATTAACGAGTTAATACCGCCCCCGCCGCCCAAGGGCAAGATATCGGGCACCAAATATGTCAACGAGAATGGGACTCTTACGGTTATGGGCGGGGTGAAGATCCTGCTCTCGGGAACCGAGACTGATTCTCAATTGACGGCAGCAGACGGTACCTATTCTTTTGACGATCTCGATCTCGGGACCTATACGGTGGGCGAGGAAGTGCCTGCCGGTTATAACCAGATAAGCCCGGCCAGCGGCACTCATGCGGTCGAGCTTACGGTTAACAATCCGATTGTCGGCGGTCTCGATTTCGTGAACGAGTTAATACCCGGATCCATATCAGGCCACAAATGGCAGGACAACAACTGGAACAAGATCCACGAGGCCGGAGAGCCGGGGATGGCAGGCGTAACCATCGAACTCTGGAAGAATGGCTCGATGATCGCTTCGACCAAAACCGCGGCCGACGGCAGTTATTCCTTTAACAACCTGGTTCCGGGAAATTACACGGTCAAGGAGATCGTGCCTTCGGGCATGGTTGCTTGTCTGCCCACCAGCGTCGATGCCACAGTGGTAAGCAACCAGGCAGTGACGGGAATAGACTTCCTCAATTACCAGGCTTACGGCGTTGTCTCGGTTGTCGTCTATGTCGACAGCAATTGCAACGGCGTATGGGATTGCGATGTCGATGAGCTGGTGACCATTCCGGTGACCGTTGAGCTCTACCAGCAGATAAACGGTCAACTGGTCCCGGCCAATGGTTATGACGGGTCGTACCGGAAGCAGACCGGCGCCGGTGTTTACCCGCCGATCTGGTGGCCGTGGGTGACTCCTTATCCGAGCGGGTGCACGGGATGGAATAATCTACCAGTCGATGACGGCAGCGGCGCGGCCTGGTACTACATCAAGATGATCGTTCCGGACGGCTACTATGCTCTGGACACAACCGAACGCGGCCCCTACCCCTTGAAGGTGGGACTCTTCGCGGGAAGTTGCGCTTGGTGGCACGAAGTCTTCCTTCTGTCGCCGGAGTTCTCGATCACCGGTCATAAGTGGGAGGATTCGAACAAGGACGGCAAGCACCAGGCCGGAGAGCCTCCGGTAGCGGGAGTAATCATCGAGCTGTGGAAAGACGGCTCCAAAATCACCGAGACCCAGACGGCGGCCGACGGAAGCTACTCCTTCACGGGATTGAAAGACGGCATATATACGGTAAAAGAAATCGTACCTGCAGGCTGGGCCGCCGAGATTCCGGACGACGGGATCCATGAAGACGTGCCTGTCGGCTGCGGGGACGTCAAGGATCTGGACTTCCTCAACTACAGGAAGGGCTCCATCCATGGTTACAAGTACGTAGACCTGGACGGCGACGGAGAGTTCGATCCGGGAGCGCCCGGCTTCGG
>Ga0154635_147_pt4 | contig 69768 bp, 65 predicted proteins | sample Rifle2008BG13ft_FD_116064 | JGI IMG/M metagenome (GOLD analysis project Ga0154635, IMG submission 116064) | Solincola sediminis RBG_13_55_18
GACAGTCCCTTTGCGAGGGTGGAGATTCAAGACACGGCACCCGGCTTTAGTCGATGCCTATCATGACGTTAGTTGCTTTAATGACAACATAAACGTCCTTGCCTTCGGAAAGACCGAGGCTCTCCGCGGAGGACTTGGTGATCACCGAGACCACCTGGTCACCACCCGTCAATTCGACCGTCACCTCCGAATTTACGGCGCCGTGGCTGACACTCTTCACCTTCCCCTTCAACATGTTTCTGGCACTTAACTTCATGGGTACCTCCTTAAATCGACTAACCCAAACACCTCATCAGTATTCCCATTTACATGACGTGGATAGAGGTTGCTTTGATTACGGCGGTGATCTTCTTGCCGGCCTCCAGCATCAATTCCTCGCTTGAGGCAAGGGTCACATAGGCGATGAGCGGGAAACCGCAATCGAGCCCGATTTTAGCGAGCGCTCCTATTATGCTTACACCGGTTATTTGCGCCGGCAGGGAGTTCCGCGCCGAGCTCTTCTCCGGGCCATCCATCATGATCAAGATATCTTCCGGATGGATGAGCACTTTTACCGTCGAACCGGCCGGCATTTCACACGGGGCCTGCAACTCGACTCCCTGTATTCGAACGCGGGCAAGACCCTCCGTACAATCGGCCACCTCGCCGTCGAGAAGGTTCTCGGCGCCAAGGAATTCGGCCACAACGTCCGAAGCAGGCCGGCTGAAGACTTCACTCGGTTTTCCCACCTGGAGGACCTTGCCGGCGAAGATAATAGCCAGCTTGTCCGCAATCTCCAGCACCTCTTGATAATCATGGCTGACGTAAACCGCGGTAACCCCCATGTCTTTAACCAGCCTCGCTATGTCCCTTCTCACCAGCTTTCGGGTGGGCGTGTCCAGCGACGCCAGCGGCTCATCCATGAGAAGCAAGCGGGGTTCGAGGACCATGGCCCGTCCCAGAGTTACCTTCTGGGCCTCTCCGCCGGAAAGGGTCAGGGCCTCACGGCTCGCAAAATCACTCATGTCCAGCCTTTCCAGCATTTGGCTCGCGCGCCTGTCCACTTCATGTCTAGCGACGCCGCGGATCTTCAGCCCGTATGAAATGTTGGCCTTGACACTTCGCTTGAAGAGGATCGGCTCCTGGAAGATCATCGCCATCTGGCCGGCCAGTTCCTTCCGCTCCCCGCGGTCCAAGCCGGTAAGCTTTTTTCCGTTCCAATAAGTGATTTCAGCGCTGGAAGGTTTTTCCAGTAGATTGATGATTCGCAGGAGCGTGCTCTTCCCGGACCCATTAGGCCCGACAACCGCGAGTATTTCTCCCTCTCCGATAGCAAGGCTGTCAATGTCCAGAACCTGGCGACCTTCGTAGAAATGCCTCAATCCTTCAATCGAAATAAAGGCGGTCAAGCAGCCTCCTCCTTCTTACGCCGCGAGACAAGGCTGCGGGCTATCCGGGTGGGATAGTTGAGCAGGCTCCCCTGTTGCAGCAGGGTCATCAGCCACACCAGCAAGACGGTTATGGCCAGCAGGATGATGCCGAGGGCGATCGCCGTTTCACTTTCGCCCTTGCTGACCTCGAGCACGATAGCCGTTGTGAGCGTCCGCGTATAGGGCTGACTGTTGAGGGTAAGGTTGCCGCCCACCATCATGGCGGCCCCTACTTCCGAAATAATGGCGCCGAAGCCAGCTATTACGGCCGCGATAAGCGAGATGCGCGTTTCCCGCAGCAGTGTAATGATCGATCTTACTTCGCCGGCACCCAGCGACTTGGCCTGCAGACGTATCTTAGGGTTCTGGTTCTGCAGCGCGGCGAGAGTTATGCCGGCGATAAGCGGCATGGCCAGGACAATCTCCGCGATAATAATAGCCGTCGGCGTATACAACCAATTAAGGAAGCCTAAGGGTCCCCTTCTCTTCAGGAAGAGATAAACGAAGAGCCCGACCACTACTGGCGGCAGACCCATCCCCGCATTTACCAGGGTGATGAGAAGCCTCCTGCCTCGAAAGCGGTAGACGGCCAGGGCCGAGCCCAGCGGTATGCCCAACAACATCCCGAAAAAGGTGGCGATCCCGCACACAAAAAGCGTGAAGAGCGTGATTTTCATTACATAAGGATCCAGGTGGATTATCAGCTTAAAGGCTTGGACTAAACCATTCCATATGTCTCCCACGCTCGTTCACCTACTGGCTATTCGTTAGAGCGCATCCGGGAAGAACAGTTGCCCTCCATACTGATCGACACCATAAGTATTCAAAAATTCCTGGGCCTCGGGCGAAAGCACGAAGTCCTCGTAGGCCTGCGCGCCCGCGAGATTGATGTCGGGATATTTATCCGGATTGACCATCATTACATGATAGTTATTGAAGAGCACCTTGTCTCCCTCGTTGAGGATCTCCATATCCAGTTGGCCCTTGAGGCTGAGGTAGGTCCCGCGATCGGCCAAGGTATAGGCTGCTTGTTCCGAAGCAATGCGCAGGGTATCGCCCATCCCTTTTCCGCTCTGAATGTACCAGGTTCCGGTGGGTGAGATGTTCGCTGCCTTCCAGATGGTGTTTTCCTTGGCGTTGGTCCCCGAATTGTCCCCTCGGGAAACGAATTTGGATTGAGTTGCCGCAATTGCCTTGAAGGCATCCGTGGCGGATAATCCTTTAATCTTGGCCGGATCGGATGCCGGGCCGACAATGATGAAATCGTTATACATGACGGCTTCGCGATTGATGGCGAATCCATCGGCAACCAACTTCTCCTCATCCGCCGGACTATGTACCAGCATGACGTCGCACTCGCCGTTACGGCCCATTTCCATAGCCTGCCCGCTCCCTACGGCGATCACTTTCATGTTATAAGGATTCTCGGCCTCGAACATGGGGTTCCACTGCTCGAGCAAGCCCGAATCTTGAGTGCTGGTCGTAGTCGCGAGGATGATGTCCGTCCTTTCAACCTTTTTTTCGCCGCAGCCGGCCATAATCAGCAAAGCGATAAAAATTACCGGCAGGACAACAATTGGTAATACTTTCCTTGCTTTCATAACGCGTCCTTTCATCTAGAAACAACCCAACGAGCAATTCGAGATCTTAATATTCAGTGCATTGGCGGCTTTTCCCACTTCCCCGGGGGGCACCCCCAAATCCTGAGCGAGCTTGAGCGCCGTCGCGCAGTTGATACGCCCTTCCTTCGCCTGAGTTTTCACCGCTTCCAGCACCTTGTCGTTCACCTCGGCCGACATATATTCACCTCCCAAACGTCCCGACACCCTCGAAAGGATTATTTCCCAGGCCTTCTCCTTGCCCAGCTCTGAGACCACCACCATTTTTGCCTTGGGATTCAGCCTCTTTATCTCCTTCTCCAGCTCGAGCAATCTCGTCCCGGAAATCTCTCGATCGCCGTTTATCACGACGGTGTCCGCCTTGCGAATGGCCATATGAGCCGAGGGTTTGAAGTCCTCAAAACCGGGACCCATTATGAAAATCGCGTAATCGGGTTCGAGGTGCTCGAGCAGGGAATTGCCCTCGACGATGATTAACGGTGCTTCGATCGGTCGCGCCGCTTGCATGAAATCCTCGAGTAGCCTGTCGCTCGAAGTGCGCAGCCAGAGGACGGGCCGTGCTCCCGCCCTATAGATCCTGGCAGTGTCCGTGTCGCCGCCCGCCGATGATTCGTTCTCGGAAACGAGCGTCTCCCCCTTCAGCGGCTCTTCATGCATTGAAATTTTCATACCCGCGCAGTCGTGGCAGTGAGCAGTGAGATAGGCGGCGAGAGAACTCTTGCCGATATCCTTGTTCGCACCGGATATGGTTACAACCAGACGGCATTGATCATCCAAAGAAAAACCGTCCCGAGAGGACGGATTATCATCACGCGACAAGTTCCTCTCCTTTCCGATCACGGGAGGCGCAACCGTTTCCAGTTACACCCTATCGGTCAGGCGCCTTAGCTTTCGCCTTAGGCCGCATGACTCGGAGTGAAAGAAATTATATCGTTTGGCGTTGAGATATTCAATAAAAAGCCTCATCCTATCGAAAAACATATAGAAGAGGAAGAAAGAGGCGACGACGGCCGATAAGAGATGGAGATGGACGACACACAAAAAACGGCGGAGCAACTGCTGGAAGAAATCGACAATCTACGGAGGCGCGTCGCCGAACTGGAATCGGCGGAAAACGAGCTTGCCAGCATCCGTGGATTCCTCGACCGGGGATCTGAATCGCTGCGCTTGATTTTCGAGGAATCCCTGGATGTGACGGGAGTGGTGGATGGAGAAGGCGTATTCCGCTACCTGAGCCCCTCGATTGAAAAAATGACCGGTTATACGGTCGAGGAATTGATCGGCAAATCAGTCTTTAATTATGTGCACCCGGACGATATCGACGAGTTGCGCGCCGACTTTCCTCGCGGCACCCTGACCTTCGCCCAGACCCACAAGAGGCAGTTTCGTTACCGGCACGCTGACGGCTCCTGGCATGTGGTTGAAAGCGCCGGGATAAACCTCCTCGATGACCCCGCGGTCGCCGGACTAGTCGTGACGGCGAGGGATGTCACCAAGCGAATCATGGTCGAAAAAACCCTGAAGGAGAGCGAGGAAAGATACCGCGCGCTGGTTGAGAGCCAGGGGGTCGGCATCTGCGAGATCGATACCGAAGATCGATTCGTATTCGCAAATCCCGAGGCGCACCGAATTCTGGGAGTGGCGAACGGTGAATTGCCCGGCCGCAGCTTCAGGGAATTCGCGGCTGAAGAAGACCGGGAGATCGTCAGGGAGCAGGGAAGGCTTCGCCGGCGTGGTATAACGGGTACATATGACGTGGCCATTATTCGCCCTGGCGGAGAGAGGCGCATACTCAGGATAACCGGTACCCCCAGGATGGATAATAATGGCAAACTGTTCGCCTCGCTGGGAGTATTTTCCGAAATTACGGAAGTCAAAGAGGCGGAAGAGGCCTTGGAGCGCAGCCGGCGCTACTATCGTTCGCTTATCAAGAATGCGGGCGAAATGATCTGCATACTCAATTCGGATCTCACCTTTCGCTGGGGCAGTCCCGCGTCGGGGAGGATCACCGGGTATGATCCGGCTGATATATACGGGAAGCCGTTGCTCGACTACATCCATCCCGACGATCAGGCCGAGGCGAGGGAGAAGTTGCGGAGCATCGAGAAAAACCCGGGTGCCTCTTTTACCACCGAATCACGATTCCGCCACAGTGACGGCTCCTACCACTTCCACGCCGTTCTGGTGACCAATCTCCTCGAAGATGCGGCCGTTCAAGGCCTGGTGGTCAATTCGTGGGATACGACCGAGAGGAAGATTATGGAAGAAGAGCTGGTGGCTCGCAACCAGGAACTGGATGCCTTCGCGCGAACCGTGGCCCATGACCTCCGTACGCCTCTTTCCCTTATAGAGGGATACGCACAACTGCTGCAGGACGGCGCGAATAGCGTCGAGGAGAAGAAAGCCTACCTGGAAAATATAATAAATGCGGTCCGGCACATGGACGAATTGACCGAATCCTTGCTCGAATATGCGCAAGTCGGCTACAGCAAAGCGGAAGTCTCCGCGGTTGAGGCGGCCGATGTCGTGAAACAGCTCTTACTGCAGCAGGTGAAAATACTCAAGCGCAATCATGTTGAGATCAAGGTTGAGAAGGGACTCCCGACAATCATGGTCGATGAAATAAAACTGCGCCAGGTCTTTGCCAATCTCTTGGATAATGCCATTAAGTACATGGGCGACAGCCCCGAACCTCGAATCGAAATCGGTACGCGCCAGGCCGAGGGGGAAGTTATCTTCTACGTCAAGGACAACGGCATAGGCATCAAGGAGAAGCAGCAAGCCGAGATCTTCCAACCCTTCAAGCGCTTCGCCGGATCCGCCTCCCGTGGCCTCGGTATAGGCCTCTCGACGGTGAAGCTGGGGGTGCAGGGATGGGGTGGCAGGGTATGGGTTGAATCGACCCCGGGGCAGGGATCCACTTTCCTATTCACAGTCCCTCTTTAGGCTATCTCAGGCGTGTCATTAACGGCTAAGGGCGGAGGCGGGTACGGCCGATTATCTCGTCCTTGGTGTCTTCCGGAAGATCGTCGAAATACGCACAGTAGCCGGCCACCCTGACCACCAGGCCGGGGTATTTGCCGGGATTGCGCCGTGCATCTTCCAGAATCTCGGGATCGATTATATTGAATTGCAGTTGCATGCCGCCTTCCGCGAAAAAACCTTTTATCAGGGCGGTGAGTTTTTCTACCCCTTCCTCGCCGGCAAGATTGCCGGGATCGAAGCGCAGATTGACGGCGCAACCATTCGGCATGAATCTTGAATCCACGCGAGCGACCGATTGCAGCAAGGCGGTGGGCCCGAGACGATCGCAACCATTGGCCGGGCCGAGACTGGCGGCGAAGGGCTTTCCCGCCTTCCTCCCACTGGGAAGCGCGCCGACCTGCTTCCCGAAGGCGACGTGGCAGGTAACGGAATAAAAACCTGGGACGTAATCGCCTCCCCTGCTGTTCGCCCTCCTGGATAAAGCTTGGTGGAAGATATGGACGACAAGATCCGCGTATTGATCGACCCGGGGATCGTCATTTCCGAACTTTGGCGCTTTCATCAGCTCCGCCCTTAACTCATCGTATCCCGAGAAGTCGGAACGCAGACCCTCCAGTAACTGCTCCATTGAGTACTTTTTTTTGCGGAATACCACTTCTTCGATGGCAGCCAACGAATCGGCAACATCCGCCACTCCGACCCCCTGGATACCGCTGGAGTTGTACCTGGCTCCTCCAGCCGTAAGGTCCAGCCCGGATTCAAGACAGCCGTCGACGAGCATCGATGAAAAGGGAGTCGGATTGAAATTTCTGTTGCCCGCTTCGACAACCCGGAAGTCCTTTATCATCCGCTCGACCATGTAGTCGACCTGATGCATGAAGGCATCCACGACTTGATCCAGGTTCTGGAAAGTATTGGGATCTGGCGTGTCAGCTCCCACCCTTAAACGGCGGCCCAGACGGCAGCCCCGATTGAGCGCCACCTCGAGGCACAAGGGGAGACTAAAGAGTCCGGCGTCCGTCGAAAAGAAGCTATTGCCGGGCAGCGCCAACTCCACGCATCCCACCACGGCGTAGTTGCGCGCTTCCTCTGCCGGATAACCGTGATAGACAAGCGCCGCGACGGCGGCCTCATCGGAAAAGAGGGCCGGTACCCCATTGCCTTCTATGGCGACTTGAGCGAGTCGGCTGATATAAGCATCAGGCGCGCCGGGATGTACGCGGGCCTGGTAATTCGGGTCCCGCAGCCCCGACTCTTCCATCGCTTCCAGAAAAAGGTAAGTAAGATCGTTGACCGCATCCATTCCCTCGCGATCGGTTCCTCCCACTATCGCCGCCTGCACCACGAGATAACCTCCGTGATATTGGCTGATCCGTTCGGACAGAAGGAACACATGCTCGGCGGTCTTGGCTCCGAAACACAATAGCAGCTCTTTTGCCGACTGCGGTGTCAACCGGCCGGCTTCGATATCCGCCGCATAAAAAGGATATAGATACTGGTCGACGCGGCCGAAAGACACGGCGGAGTTGAGGCTTTCCAGGTTTATGGCGAGATGGGTCAACCAGAGCGCTTGCAAGGCTTCATGCAGTGTCTCCGAGGGCCGGTCCGGAACCTTGCGGCAGATGCGGGCTATTTCCCGTAACTCCGCCCTACGACCCGTATCAGGCTCTTCCGCTGCCAGCGTCTCTGCACAATCAGCCAGCCTCGAAGCGAAGGCGACGATTCCTTCACAGGCAATCCCCGCCGCCTCATAGAGATCCCCCTCCTTGCCCTGCATCGATTCCAGGTATCCGGCGATACCCAGGTTGAGCATCTTTTCATAATTAGGAAGGAAATGCCCGATGCCCCCCGCCTCATTTATCAGGTAGTAGGTAGGACTCAACTGCTCCCTCACATATCTCAAGAGATGTCTGCGATCCTTGAAGGCGCGGATGTTCATATTGCGGGTCAGCCAGTACGGTAGGACCTTCGAGATAAAACGGATCCTGTCCGGCCATGATATGCGAAGGGGATTCGTTTTTCGCCGTTCGATCCACAGCAGGTCCTCGCTCATAAAAAGCCCGGCCAGTTCGGGTTGAGTAATGGCCGAGATGCGCTTCGAACCCATGTTTCCGACGATCAATTCATCCGGATATATATGCACCGATTTATTTGAGAGGATATAGCGCAGGGCGCGGGCTTTTCGTACCGAAACCGGAAGGGACCTATCATCGTGCTTTCTGTAATATTGGGTTACGAGCAACGCCCGCTCCGGGCATAGGTAGACGGGTGTGGAAAGGAGATCGCGCTTGATACGCTTAAAACGCTCTCCTTGTTCGACGGAAAGACCGGATTCCTGCATTCTCCCTGCACCTCGCCACCAATTATACCTCGCGGGGCTACACAAAGGGGGCTACACAAAGGTGTCAGGCACCTTTGTGTAGGTTTCTTACCACGTAACGTCATCGAAAACGCCATAATGGGACCTACACAAAGGTGCCTGACACCTTTGTGTAGCCCCCATCGTATCAAGCGTTGTTTCGGGGAAGTCGATTAAACTTAGTGTTTCTTAAAACCGGTACTGGCGACAAACGCGAGGATCTGAATTGGAAGAGGGTTACAACAAGATTAGGTTGGTCCTGATCGAGGCCTCCAAGGCTTTGTTCATCCTGGCATTCATATCAGGTGTCATCATTCCGGGCGTGATTCTGGCCCTTTTCTCGTTGACGGTGTTCAAATTCAGCGGCCACCAGTACATGGCCTTTTTCCTGGCTCTAGTGAGCGTGGTCCTGCCCATTCTGGTCATTGTCACTGTCGTATTTTACCTGATACAAAAGAAGTTGCTTGGCGAACTGGGTGTCTGGTATCAGCGAGAGCGAGACCCGAATTCAAAAACCGACAGGGATCTCGCCCAGCGGCTGCAGGCAAAATTATCATCCATGGCTTATCTCCACGCCGCCGAGGTGGGCACCGGCATTTTCTTCGGAATCAGCGGCGGCGTTATCCTCTGGAGAAATTATGCGGGATTAAGCGTTTCTTCTTCTCTTTATTATGCGGCCCTCGGTTTCCTGATGGCGGCGGCCGATTTTTTGATCACCCTCTTCCTATCCCAGAGACTGATGCGGAAAGTAACCGAAAAATTCCTTGCCGATTGCCACGGTTTCGGCTTCCGCCCGGGGGGCGGTATGCGGCGCAGGTTGATCGCCTTCTCACTCGTTTTTCTTCTCGTGACCCTGGGAATGACCTGGGTGGCTTCCTCTTATCTTTCGACCGATATGCTGATGGATGAGGTGGAAAAAAGAGGACGGGACAGCGCCGAGCTTCTCGCCTCCCGTCTCGATGCGGTTTTACAGGAGGGCGACCGCGGCCAGATCGTAGCCTTAGTGGAGAAATATTCCATAAGCAAGGATGAATGGGTGAACATCTATGATGAAGCCGGGATTAAGGTCTACGAGATAAAGCAAGGTAGGGTTCAAGACCTCTCCTCCAATGCGATGCTGGCGGGCAAGGTCGACAATACCCTCGCCTCCTTATCAAGCGCCGTTGAGCATATCGGCACGAAGGATTACCTAATCAGTGCAGCCCCTCTTGAGGTTAATCCAGGATGGTCGCTGGTGAGAGTAAGCCTGCCGTCTATATCCGCGAATGTGATCGCGCGCACCATGCCGACCATGATCCTGTTGTTCATGGTTGCCGTAATGGTCGCCGCTTTCCTGACATATCTCCTCTCTCATAACATCACCGATCCGATCGATCGCTTGGTGAAGATCTGCCGTATCATCGCAACTGGCGACCTGGCCGTCGAAGTACCGGTCGATTCCCTCGACGAAGTGGGAGAACTCTCCAGCTCCTATTCGGAGATGATCGCGTCCCTGCGAAGCATAAGCGAAGGGCTCATCGATACTTCCGGTGAGGTGAGCGAGGGGGCTGAAAGCATCGTTGCCGTAGCGGAGCAGATCATGGCTTCCATAGAGGAGTTGAACGCACTCGTGCAGGAACTCTCGAGCCAGATCGAACACGAGGTAGATCAAATACGAAATGTCGAGGAGATAATGAAAGCTGTGTCCCAGACGATCTCCATGTCGCATGGCCGAGCCGATGAAGGTTTTGAAATGAGCCATGACGCCGAGAGATTGGTCCTCGAGGGTAGAGAGCGCGCGCACGAAGCGGTTGAGAAGATAGCGGACTTCAAGATGGTGCTCGACGATTCCATGGCAGCGATCATGTCACTGGGAGAGAGTTCACAAAAGATAGGCGCCATCGTCGATATCATAACCCGCATAGCGGATCAGACTAACTTGCTGGCGCTCAATGCCGCCATCGAAGCGGCCCGAGTTCCGGAATATGGCAAGGGTTTCGCGGTTGTCGCCGACGAAGTCAAGAAGCTGGCACGGGAAGCGGCCGAATCGGCGCAGCGAATAAGCAATTTGGTAGTAACCATCCAGCGAGATGTGGAAACCGCAAAGAGCCTCATGGAGAAGGGGACCCTAGGCATGTATATAGGCATAGAAACGGTGGATAAGACCGACCAATCACTGGCTTCGATATCTGAAATGGTGAGCCGGATGGCAAGACTGGCCGGTTCCATAGCTGAGGACTCGACCGCCGAAATGGATCAGTCACAGAGGCTCGCAGAATCGCTGCAAGAAATGCGTACCCAGATTGATAATGATATGGCGGCCTATGAACAGATCGGAGCATCGTCCGATCAGCAAACCAAGGGAACCATGGAACTGGCGAGCACCGCCGAGCAACTCTCAGAGATAGCCCACCGGCTTTACGACATGGTAGCTCACTTCAAGACAAAGTAATTAAAAAGGTGAGGGCCACAACGGGCGCCGGCAATGATATAGTTAAGCGCCCGTGCTGCCAATAACCGGCGAGAATTTCAAACTCAAACTCCCCTAAGCGGGCTCCTCTTCCCTGACCCCGCACATGCTTTGAAGCATCCCCACCGCTTCCCGTATCAGGCGAGAAACATGCATCTGGGATATGTTCAATTCACGAGCGATCTTGGTCTGGGTCCAGCTGTTCTTGAGTCTCAGCTGCATAACACGACGGTGTCTGGCCGGTAAGCTGGCCAGGGCCTTCTCCAGTACGACATTCCTCTCCACCTCTTCGTAGGCCGGATCCACGGCACCAATGAAAAAGCTAAGGGGTGCTTCATCGCTGCCTTCTCCATATGTGCTGTCAAGCGAGAACACGGATGAGCATTGTTGGGCGGCGAGGGCCTCGATTATGTTCTCCTCGCTCGCATGAAGACGCTGGGAAAGGATTTTTACGTCAGGCTCTCGGCCTTCCTCTTCCCACATTCTGCGCGATTCGCTGTTTATATGTTGCCGTAAGTCGCGCAACGGCCTGGGGAGGCGAATCAACTCGAGGTGATCTCGATAGTGCTTCTTCAATTCACCTTCGACGGTTGGATAAGCGAAGGTGATGAAAGAAACGCCGCGATTGGTGTCGTACCTTCCCAGAGCCTTCATCAGACCGAGGGCCGCCAGCTGGTAAGCATCCTCGTAGGGCAAACGATCGGACTGATATTTGTGTGCAAACCTGTGTAAGAGGTCCTCGTAGCGCGCGAAGAAAGCTTCCTTGGCAGAAGCGTCGTTATCCTCACGTATACGCTTGAGAAGATCAACTTCCGCCGCTGCAACGCCTTTCCTCTCCATTCTCATACCTCCTAGACTCAAATTTCCCGTGTTTTCAATCAGATCTTGTTTTGTCTCGTTACACGCAGATTGGGTCTGCATAGTCGGTTTACTCTTCATATGCTTCGAAGAACTTCTCGGCAAGGGATGGACTTACATACCTTAGGCCTCTGGATACTTTCCTTATTGCCTGCACCACTTCCTCGACGGCGCCACCTTTGGTGATGTAGCCCTTTGCCCCCTCACGCAATGCATGAATAGCATACTGGCCTTCGTCATGCATGGAGAGGATAATCACTTTGGTATCCGGACGCATGAGCTTGATATCCTTCAATGCTTCGAGCCCATTGCCGTCGGGGAGACTGACGTCGAGGAGAATAACATCCCATTGTGCTTGGTCGATTCGCTCCATCAACTCGGCGATGTTACTGGCCTCTCCTCCGACCTCCATGTCGGCTTCCTCATCCAGAATCTGCCTGACACCTCTGCGGACAATTTGGTGATCGTCAACCACCAGTACCCTTATCATATTGCCTCCTGTCATCTTCCGGGCCAAAGGGTTCTGTATCAACCTGAGTCTCGCTTCACCAGTCCGATTGCCCTTCTCTGCCGCGTCGCTCAAGGACTTTAGCATGAATCCTCCACCACCTTTTTCAAAACGGAGGGAGCCCCTCCGGAGATAGTTACCGTGTGAGCTCACGGGGAATAAACACTCTCCTTCTTCTCTCCCTGACCTCTCCGGGTTCGATCTGTAAACGTCCCGACCGACCGCAGCGAGAGCAGAAATAGACGCTTCTCGATGTTCTCGTTCCGCATAGGGGACAGGTCGTTGCGACCTGTGAGAGCAATATCCTTTGATCCCTTTTCTTCATTACCCTCCACCTTCTTTGTGCCGATCCCCCCTCGTTTCAAATCCTAGAATATCCTGGCGGGGTATCGGCCGCTATCGGCGGAAGTCCTATTCAGGCGCAAGATTTGAGCCCTTCCCGTTGTAGGCAAACCGGCGATCGAGTATGGGGAATACGGAAGCTCTGTGTAGGCATTCTCCTTACAATGGGGTCAATAGGGGATCATGTTAAGCTTGGGGTCGGGCCTCAACATCAACACATTAGTTAGGGACCCATGCTTTTTAGTTGCATTGCTTGAATGTGTTGATGTTGAGGCCCGACCCCAAGCTTAACATGACTTCTTTAATCGATGAGGCCGCTTTTTACGGCATAATAGGTGATTTCGGCGTTGCTTTCCATGTTCATTTTTTCCAGGACACGAGCCCTGTACGTGCTGACGGTTTTTACCGAAAGTAAAAGTTCGCCTGCGATTTCGGCCGGCTTCTTGCCGGAAGCTATAAGGCACATCACCTGGAATTCCCGATCGGAAAGAGTTTCGTGCGGAGGCTTGTCATAATCCCCACCGACGGCGATAGCCAGCCTCTCGGCGAGTGTCGGGCTGATATAGCGGCCTCCACTAACCACCTTTCTCAGGGCTTTTACTAATTCATCGGCCGCGCTCTCCTTGGTCACATATCCGGCTGCACCGGCTTTGAGAACCCTAACCGCGTACTGGTCCTCAGGATGCATCGATAGTATGAGGACCGGTAGTTCGGGGCGTATTGCTTTGATATCTTTTAGCGCTTCCAGCCCGCTTCGATCCGGAAGGGTTATGTCGAGTACGATAACGCTCCAGTCTTCCTTCCTGACGTACTCCATCATCTCGGAGACGCTCTTCGCCTCCATGGTTTCGGCAATATCCGGCTCGTCCGCCAGCATTTGTTTGATTCCCATTCTTACGACAGGATGGTCATCTACGATCAATACCCTCATTGGTTTTCTACCTCATATCCGTTTTCATCTGTTTCCATTTTAACCTGACCATAAGGGATGCGGGCAACGAGGGTCGTGCCCCGCCCCTCCTCCCCTCTCATTTCGATATCGCCGCCCAGCGCCATGGCGCGTTCCTTCATGCCGAGAATACCCATGGATCCCATGGATACGATGCATGTTTCTTCGATTCCCTTGCCGTCATCAACGACCTCCAGTTCGATCGCTTCCTGGCCCCTGTTCAGGCGCAGCTCCATCTTCGTGGCTTCCGCATGCCGCGCCACATTGGTCATCGCCTCCTGGGCTATGCGAAACAATGCCATGCTCAAGTCGCCGTCCAGACTCTCCTCACCGATATTGGAGGTGAGAATATATTCCAATCCCGTGAATTCCTTGAACCTGTCGAGCTGCCATTCCAGAGCAGCTACCAAGCCGAAATCCTCAAGCATTCCCGGCCTCAATTGTGCCGAAATTTCCCGCACCGTCTTTATTGTCTCGTCTATCAATTGAGACATCCCCTCGAGCCTTTCCTCCAGCATGGGCTCGCCCGCCACCTTTTTCTTGAGCAACGATACGCCTATCTTCAATCCTGTGAGCGCCTGCCCCAGCGTGTCATGGACGTCGAGGGCTATTGAGCGCCGCTCCTCCTCCCTCACCGATTGCAGCCTGGTAGACAGGGCACGGAGGTGAGCGGCGCTGTCGCGCAGCGCTTTCTCCTTGCTCTTGCGTTCAATAATCTCCGTCTCCAATTCACGATTGATTCTATCCAGATCCAAGGTGCGTTCTTTCACCAATTCTTCGAGGTGTTGCCGATATAGTTCCAACTCTTCCTCCGACCACATACGCAGCAGCGCTACCGCGTATATGTCCGCCAGTCGCGTCAGCAACTCGATATCCTTCTCATCGTAATCACGAACCGAGTTGGCAAGTGATATCTGGCCGATCTGCGTCTCACCCATTAATGCGGGAACCCAAATAAACCTCTCAGCCGGGAAGCCATGGAGCGGTCCCTTGAAGGAGCGCCTGTCCTCCACGGGTTCATTGGAGTAGAAGCCGTGGCGCTTTTCCATGGCTACGATGGGAACCTTCTTCAGTTCCTGGAAGGAAATCTTTCCATCCCCACCCGCTGCCGTATCCAGGGAAACGTAGGCCAGGTTGCCCGTATCCGCATCGATGTATCCAACGTAACCCAGACCACTTTCGGTAAGACGCCGTGCGATATCGAGCACCATGGTCGAGATGGTCTTTATGGAGGCCTTCGTGAGCAGGGCAGCCGAGAGATCCGCGACGGCCCTGTTGACTTCGAGTTCCCTGGCCAGGGCGTCCTCTGCCTCCTTGCGCTGAGTGATGTCGGAGACAAAGCGGATCACGCTTAACAACTGGCCGCTTTCATCCATTATGGGCGAGGCATGCACGGTCGTGTAGAGGCGGGAGCCGTCCTTACGCATCCAGGTCAGATCGAACTGCTCCGTAATCCCCAGTTTCCGCCGTCCCAACTGATGCTTCTGGAATTCCAGGTCTTCTTCAGTGACGAGATCGAAAGTGGAGCGACCAACCATTTCTCCCTCGCCGTATCCCAACATTCCGGCCATACGAGGATTGACGTAAGTGGTAAGGCCCTCCGCATCTATGGTCCATATGCCTTCGAGGGCGTTATCGACGATGCGGCGATATTTTCCCTCGCTCTCCTGAATGGCCTTTTCGGCCAGTGTGCGTTCGGTGATATCCCTTATGACATGGACGCCCAACTCCATTTCGCCGGCTTCGTTGAATATGGGAGCCAGGGAAACAGCCAGGTACTTTTCGAGGGTAGGTTCGTAGATCTCGCCATGAATAGGCCTCCCGGTCCTCATCGCATCCATGCAGATGCAGAAATCGGGAGGGCTTTCGAAGCAGTGCATCAACTCATGGCATTTCCTTCCGGTGAAATCGGCCTCTTTTCCCAGAAGTTCGCAAAGCGCCCGGTTGTGTTGTTGCACTCGACACTCGGTGTCGATTATGAACATGGCATCGCCCACGACGTCAAAGGATCTCTGCAGGCGTTCCCTTGAATCGAACAGCTCCTTCTCCTGCCTTTTTCTTTCCGTGATGTCCTGCCCCTGGGCAATGGTTGCAAGCAGTTCTCCATCTCTCCCGTAGATATTGGCCGAGTTCCATAGGGCTATGTGTACGTTTCCATCCTTGCTCAGGATGGGTATTTCCACCGATTCCCATTGATGCCCCTCTAGGGTAAGTCGAATCTTATCGAGACTTTCCCGGCTGCTATCCTCGGGGAAGAGGATCGCCAGTTCTCGACCCATGACGTCTTCGCTGTTGTAGCCGGTGAGAAACTCGCAGGCGTCGTTAAAACGGGTTATCCGCATCTGCGGATCCCAGACGATAATAGAAGCGTTTGCGTAAGTAATGAGGCTATCCAGGTAATCACGGGTCTCCCGCAGCTCTTCCTCGATCTTCTTCCTCCTGCTGACATCGGTGATCATAGATACCGAACCGACAAATTCCTTTTGTTCATCAAATATGGCGGCTGCGGTCAGGCTGGCATGAATAACACCGCCGTCCCTTCGAATCATTCTTATATCGTACTGCTCGTCGATGCCTCCACGCCGCCTTTCCCAATGCGATTCGAAGTCCTCGGCGTCTTCGGGCGCGACGAATTCATGCATGTGCCGATTGATGATCTCGCCTGCCCCGTAGCCGAGCATCTCTGACATTCTTTTATTAACGAAGAGGGTCCTGCGATCCGCGTCATTCAGCCAAATGCCCTCTTCGGCGTTATCGACGATGAGGCGGTATTTCTCCTCGCTCTCACTCAAGGCCGTTTCGGAACTTTTTCTCTCCTCTAAGTTATGAATCCAACTTTCCAGGGTCGCAGTCGGCATTTTCTTTGCGAGGAACTCGTCGGGCGGAATGTAATAGAAGTTATCATGAATCTCGCTACCCAGGACTACGAGGGGATGAGTCCTTATTACATCGAGGAGCGTCTCCGGGCTGAAGCGCCTGCGGTCATACTGGCATATGGCCAGGCACTTATTATTTGGGAAGAAATGGTTGAGCTTCGCCTCGTATTCGATCAATCTCTCCGAGCCGGGAAGATCCTTCAAGGCCCAGGTCATTTCGCCGGTGGCCCTCAGCGCCGTATAACCCTGATCCAGGGCGGACTGCGTCTCCTCGATCAGAAGCCGAATCATACCCGCCGGATCGAAAATGCCGTCTTTCATATAAGCATCGCTTATATCGAGCATGGCAAGTTGCCCGCTCTCCAGGTAGGGGCCCGGATCCAGGCCGTCACCTTTGAGATAAGCGAGCACTTCCTCGGCGGTGTGGTTATCCATGATATAGACAACTTTTTCCAGCCGCTCCAGCCCCTGCCTCAGAAACGGGGTGAGCAACGCGCGGTGTTCTTCCTCTGACCGGTAAATGCAACACAAGTGGTCGCCGGCCTTGAGGTCGGTTATTTTGCGTAGTGTGTATCGCTTATTCATTCTTTCTCCGCTATTCGGGCAAGCATAATCGATGTTCGGAAAACATCCCTTAATAATTCTTGCCCTTGATCGATGTTTTCAACCATAGTAATAACAATTTTATGCATAATTTCAGCAATAGGGTAAGGGGATTATCCAGGTCCTACAAGGTTGCCTTCACAAAAAACCCGATCCCACCGAGATTATATGGTGCGCATGGCAACAATGTCGTGGCCGCCGTCCCAGCCGCTGCCGTAGTTGAAATACATGGGCCTTTCAACCACTATGCCCGGTCCCGATATGACCCTCACAACCGTGGATAGTTGATAGTCGGCGCCGGCGTTGTTGTTGACCATTACGGTCGCCCTGGTCTTGGCCGGGACGACCAGAGACCTGGCCGGCAATGCTCCCGCTTCCTGCGTGTAATAGATGATTTCCACAATCGCCTCGTCTTCGCCCGGGTTTTGCAGGCAGAGCCACTGGTTGAAACCACCGCCGGTATAGCCTTCGGCCATCAGCCATTCGCCGCTCACACCCGCGCCACCTATCACGCAATGGCCTCCCTGGGCATTGAGCGAGCCATATCGATAATTGAAATACATCGGCCTCTCTGCAAGAAAATCCTCGCTTGAGGATAGATACACCGAAACATCTTTATTGCTTCCGACCTCTCCTGCAAGAAATAAGGTGTTCCGGGACGCCGGAGCCACCTCATATGAGGCTTCGACCGGATCACCCTGTCCCGGACCCAACTGGTAAACGGCATTCACCGTTATCGCATCAAGCCCAGGGTTCTGCAGGGTTATCCAAGACTCAAAGCCGGAGCGTGTGGTGCCTTCGGCGAAATAGTATCGGTGCGATGCCGCAGTCGCTCCCATAACACAGTGGCCGCCCTCCCAGTGCCGATTCCCTCTTCCGAGATAGTCAAAATACATAGGTCTCTCGACGACCACCGGCTGGGAAGATTCTACGGCTAGAGAGGTCTGGTAATTACTGCCAAGAATATCATTGGCCTTGAAGGTGCGCCGCGAGTTGGCGGGAACATTGTAACCATCCTTTAGGAGTTCGCCCTCTTCCTGGGTTTGGAACCGGAATGTAAGGCCGGCATCGGCACTCCCCGGGTTCAAGACGCATATCCACTCATCGAATCCCTCACCGGTGTAGCCTTCAGCGAAGTACCAGCGATTGGAGGGCTCGAAAGCACCCATTACATCGTGCCCGCCATCCCAGATTTCGTTATAGTTGAAATACATCGGGCGTTCGGCGAGAACCATTCCATCCGATTCCAGCTTCACCGATACTTCCTTTCCCGCTCCGACGGCCCGGTTTACATTCACTGTTACCCTGCTGCTGCCGGCAAGCGGGTAATCGCGGGTCAAGGGCGGGCTTCCATCGGAAAAGAGGTAGGTGATCTGCGCTATTGCCGAATGATCTTCCCGATTCAGGAGGCACAGCCATTCTTCGAAATTGTCACCCGTATATCCTTCGGCGAAATAAAATCTGCTGGCAACGGAGGCCAGTGATACGACGAAGTTAACTTCATTTGATGCGCCGTCGCCCGTCGTGACCTTGAGATTTCCGGAGAGGGCACCGGCAGGAACCAGGCAGCGGATGCGCATATCCGACCACTCGTTGTATTGGCTCGCCTGAATGGATTCGAAGGATACGTGGGAAGAACCCCGGGAAGAGCCGAAGTTGGAGCCTTCGATTGTGACTTCGGTTCCCACTGCGCCGGATGCGGGCGAGACGGAATCGATGTGCGGCGATGCGGCACCGCCGCTCTTGAAACGATTGTAAGCAACGTTCAGCAGGGGGAGAAATTCCCCGGTTGCTTTCTGGTTGCCCACGCTGTTGGGATGGTCGTTCCCGGGATCGGTTGGATAAGCCAACGTATTCCCTCCGCCGTCGGTTTTGTGTTGGATGGCTCCGCCCAGCCAGCGATGGTGATTGCCGCTTTCCCAGTTGAAGTCGCTCGCGCTCGAACTTCCTCCGTTGCTGGTAAGCACGTTGTAGAAGTCGAAGACGAAGACGTTGCTGTAGGGATAGCCGTCCAGCCAATCGTCCACCAGCCAGTTGTTGAAGGCACGCGCATTGCCCGCATGAGTTCCTGCCTGCAGCGGCGGAGCGGCAATAACTATAAAGAGCTTATCGGGCCTGGTGCGGAAATATTCCAACAGGTCGATATAGATGCCTTTGGCATTGGCGACGGTATGATAGGCTGACCCGCAGCTCTGGCCCCTCAAGGGATTGCTACCGATGGCCGGGACCGGGTCGGAGGGGCTACCTTTTAGGTCAGAGTTGGGAAAGCACGACTTGAACATGATGACTTCGTTCTCGCCGCCCGGACTCGAACCCATCCGGCTGTAGGAAGAGTTCTGCCCGTCCTCGGCATAGAGGGCTGCCAGGTAGGTGGAGCCGGATGGTCCCCGGAACCACTCCCACCAGTTGCCGATATCGGTGCTGTCTCCTATACCGTCCGGCCCCCATCCGTAGTTGGTGTCGCTCACGAAATAGTTGTTGTCGCGCATGCTTATCCCCAGGTTTCCATCGCCGTCGGCCAGCCAGTTCTCGCCGGTGGAATGATGGATGAAGATAAGGCGCGCCGGGCTCGCGGGAGGACTTATACTGTCGGCGGCCGTAACGAAAGCCGGCTGGGCTACCAGTCCGGTCGCGGAAGCAATAAGCAGGGAGACAAAGGCGATCACTAAAGCTGCAAGAAACTTTTTTGTCATATTTCCGCCTTTCTGGTTGGGAGTCTCCTTTTATAGTCGGCTTAAACCGCGTCCATCCTGATATTCTGTTGTCATGGAAACCAGTGCTGATGATGTGCGCTCGCTCAGGGCTCGGAAGCAATATCTGCAGGCGCCGGCCGAGCCGGAATACCTGCGAGAGGTGGTGGGAGCGCTGGGTATTAACGCCCAGCGACCCTCGTCTATGCTGCTCTCGCTGCGGGCGAGGGTGCACGGGTTGGAGCTAAACCATGTCGAAGAGGCGATAGCAAAGCGCATGCTCGTCAGGACATGGGCCATGCGGGGGACCATACACCTGCTCGATGGTGAGGACGTTCGCTGGATGCTCGCCCTGCTTGGCCCGATATTCTTGGCCGCCGGTAAGCGCCGGCGGGGAGAGTTGGGGCTGAGCGAAGAAGTCGCCGAGAGGGGCCTGCGGTTGATCCGGGAGGCTCTTAAGGGCAAGGAGCCGCTCACGCGTTGGGAAATAATGGATATACTGGAAGAGAGAGGTTTTTCGCTCGACCGGACGAGCCAGGCTCCCATTCATTTCATCCGTTATGCCGTACTCAAAGGGCTGGTGTGTCTTGGTCCCTATCGATCCAACGGCGAGCCGACATACGTACTGCTTGACGATTGGTTGCGCGAAAAAGACAGGCGACCGAAGGAGCCGCTGCGGGAGCTGATCCGCCGTTATCTCAAGGGATACGGACCGGCAAGCCCGAACGATTTTGCCGGCTGGTCGGGGATCCCGGTTACCAGGGCAAAGGAGGCCTGGGATTATGGATGCGCGGACGAACCCGTGCACCAGGCTACAGCTCCGGGAATCGTGCGGCTGCTCCCCGCATTCGATTCTTACATACTCGGTTATCGTGACCGGGACCTGGTTGTCCCCAAGGGCAGGCAGAAGGACGTCTATCACGGCGGCCAAACCGCCGCCACCGTCGTGATGGACGGTCAAGTCGCCGGCATATGGAGATACGAGCGCCGGGGCAAACGCATGGCAATAGACGTCTCGCCTTTTAAGCCCTTCACCAGAGGAATGAAATCGCGAGCGGCGGAAGAGGCCGGGGATATAGGCCGTTTTCTCGGTTTCCCGGTAGATTTTGAGATAGAATAACACTAAGCGGAAGGAAGGTTGCTTTGATTCGGAATCCGGAAATCCTAGAGGCTTTCGAACTCGCATATGCGAGATCACAGAAACCCGACTTTGAAAGAAACATGGCCTTATTTGAAGCCATGTGGGAAGAGGCATGTTTTCTTAAGGTGTTTCCCCTCAAGGATCCTTTGGAGGGAATCGAGGTGGACCTGAGGATCGCACAGGTGATCAATAGTGTTTAAGGAGCTACTGGAAAGAATTGCCTCCTTCCTCGATCGCAAAGAAATACCTTATATGGTGATAGGAGGTCAAGCAGTCCTTGTCCACGGGGCGACCCGCTTGACCGAGGACATCGATATCACGTTGGGCATGGGCGTTGAAGCTGCTGATCAGCTTCTGGAACTAATCACCTCTATTGGCCTGAAACCGATTCCCGATGATCCGGTCGGATTCGCCCGCAGCACCTCTGTTCTTCCCGCAATAGAAGGGGTGTCCGGGTTGAGAACGGACTTCATCTTCTCCCATTCCTCCTATGAAAGCGAGGCCATAAAGCGTGGGACGAGAATAAGGATCGGGAACATCGCCGTCAATTTCGCCTCTGTCGAAGATCTGCTTATCCATAAGTTGATCGCCGGCAGACCGCGCGATATTGAGGACGCCAGGATAATTCTTGCGAAAAATCCCGGCTACGACCGCGAATACATGCTCAAGTGGCTGCAGGAATTCGACGTGGCTCTCGATACCGATTTCGGGTCAGCTTTCAAAGAACTGGAGAAGGATATAAATCAATAAGGTTCTACAAAGGGGTCAAGTCCGTTAGTAGAACCCTTTACAAACGGACTCGACCCCTTTGTAGAACCTATTCGTATTTTTCGATCAGGTTCGCGGCTATCAATCCCGAAGCCACCACTAAAGGTACCCCACCCCCGGGATGGGTCGAATTCCCCACCAGATAAAGGCCTTTGATGCTCTTGGATCGGGCGGAGGGGCGGAAGACGGTCTGTGACGTCAAGTCTTGTTGCAGGTCGTAAATGGCTCCCTCCGGAAGCCGCAGGCGTCTCTCGAAATCGAGCGGTGTTGCACACTCCACAACCTTCACGTGCTCGGCCAAGCCTGGAATGGCATGCTTGGATAGCGATTCGATCGTCCGTTCGATGAAGGGCTGCTTTTCCCGGTCCCAATCGGTGCCGCTCAAATGATAGAAACTCTCAGGGATGATATTGAGAACACGGTGGCCTTCGGGGGAAAGGGAGGCGTCTTCATGGCTCGGCCAGCAGATCAATCCGAATGCCTCCTTGGGTAGAACGCCCTTCTGTATGTCTTATTGGCAGCTTTATTTTACTAGAGTTTGATGGGGGAAGAATAAGCGGCATGAATACTTTAAGCATCCATGAAGACCTCGACTACGATGCGGGCTTCGAGACCAGGTTGGAGAGCTTTGAAACCGAGGACGGGGTCGAACTCAAGCTGAAGCGGTATGCAAGAAAGGGCGCGCGGCCGGTTATCCTGGCCCACGGCTTCCTGGGAAACGGATACGAATTCGACCTGCCGCAGAGGAGTCACAACCTGGCTTTGTATCTCGCCGAACGCGGCTACGATGTCTGGGTTGTAAACTTCAGGGGATGCGGGCGGCAGCCCTACCGCTCGGTTGTAAGGAACTGGAATTATTCAATGGACCACCTGGCGGCCTTCGATGTCCCAGCCATAATCGACGGGGTGTGCCGGGCGGCGGGAAAGCTTCCGGTCTGGATCGGCCAGAGCATGGGGGGCATGGTGCTTTACATGTATCTTCAGGGGGCGAGCATCGAGGGGGACTCTAGCAGCTTCCGGGTAAACGGCGACCGGGACCTATCCGCCCAGCGCAATTATTCGATACTGGGAGGAGTTACCATAGCCAGCACGCCCGCTTTCTATGGTAGAGGAAGGGGCTGGCTCAAACGCCGCTCGAAATCGCCCTTTTTCCCGGCCGAGACCAAGTGGTGGATCCGCCGTTTTCGCTCTCTAAACGAAACTTCCCCCAGGCTGCACACACGCGGCCCCGGCTTTCTTGCGGATCGCTACCCCCGCCTCGCAATGACGGTTGCTATGCGCGGTCCCCTTGCCAACTTCCTCTATAACGTCAAGAACGTTGATCCGGAGGTGGGCTACAGCCTGCTCAAATGGTCATCCGACTATGTGACGGCGCGGATGGCCGCCCAAATGGCGAGCGTCTTTCTGGGTGATCTAAAGGATTACAACGGCGAATATAATTACAGCCGGAATATGGATCGCATTACATCGCCTATGCTCTTCCTCACGGGCAGCAACGATTTCTTCGGACCTGAGAACATAAGGGAATTCGGTTTTGAAAAGGTGTCGAGCCGTATCAAGAAATTCGAGGTTTTCAACCACTACGGACACACCGATCTGGTCATGGGAAAACACGTTGAGACAGAAGTTTTTCCGGCAATACTGGCCTGGCTCGAGCAATTGGAGATGTCCGCCCTGCAAGCGCTGGCCGGTTGATCTTGCCGTCTTACCTGCTGATTGCCGACATTTACAGCGGAGGGACCTTGGGGTAGGCTTCTACAAACGTACCAGACCCCTTTGTATAAGGGTCGGAGGGAGTTGCAGCATGAAAGGGGACGGCAAATGCAAGGGAACGCCCTTCGAAGACCCTGAATATGACGCTGATTTCGAAACCAGGATCGAGAGTGTTTTCACTGAGGACGGGGTCGAACTCAAGCTGAAGCGATACGTCAATGAAGGCGCCCAACCGGTGCTCCTGGTTCACGGCTTCCTGGCCAACGGCTACTGCTTCGACCTCCCCTACAAAGACCATAATATGGCCTTGTATCTCGCCGAACACGAATACGACGTTTGGATCGCAAGCTTCCGCGGGTGCGGCCGGGAACCGTATCGCTGCGAGACGAAGAACTGGAATCATTCCGTCGATCACCTCGCTGCACTGGATGCCCCCGCCTTCGTCCGCGGAATCACTCGCTCGACCGGCAAGCGCCCGGTATGGGTGGGACACAGCATGGGCGGGATGGTGCTCTATATGTACCTGCAGGGAACCAGGTTGGAGCAATCAAATCGAGACTTCCACGTTGTTTCCGATCCCGACCTTGCCGCGGAGCACAATCGATCGATACTGGGAGGGATTACCATAGGCAGCCCGCCGGCCTTTTATTCCGGTGGTAAGGAATGGCCGGAAGTCATGCTGGGTATGCCCTTTTCCAAGACCCTCACGGGTTGGATGATCCAATACCTTCGCTGGGGAAACCGCTTCTTCCCGAGACTGAGCCTCGAGGGCGTGCCCGGTGTGGCCGATTCGTTTCCCCGCGTCGCCCGCATACTGGCGGCGAAGGGACCCTTCGCCGCGTCTTTCTATAACATCGAAAACGTCTACCCCGATGTCGGCTATAGTCTTCTCAAGTGGACGGGCGACAGCGTATCAACCCGCATGATGGCTCAAATCCTCGCCATGTCCCGGGATTGCGACCTCAAGGATTACTACCGGCGGCACAATTACACACAAAGGATGGGCCTCATAACCGCCCCCCTATTTTTTATATCCGGAAGTGAGGATCTGGCCGGGCCGGAGAATATCCGCATCTATGGTTACGAGAAGGTGTCGAGCGAGCTCAAGGAATTCAAGCTCTATCCCGGCTACGGACACACGGATCTCGTAATGGGAAAAAGGGTAGCCGAGGAAGTCTTCCCCGACATCCTCTCCTGGATCCGGAACCTCCCGCACCTGGAGGACTGACCCCAAATGGAGAGCCATCCCGGCAAGATAGTCCTGGTGAGGGCGAAAAGGGGGCTGGGGGATTTTGTTCTCATATGTCCGGCATGAACTCCGGTAAGACGATCAGTTTTGCTCCACGCTGGGCCGCCTCCTCCACGAGCGCTGTCGCCTTCTCGAGATTAGCGGCGATATCTCCGTTTACCGATTCCATCTGTACCGCGGTGACGCTATGCTTTCTTACTGATTCCCCCATGACTCGAAGCTCCTTTCCGTCCCGGAGATATGCCATTGTCTGCGCCTAAGGATATGCAGAATCTGGGATTACAGTAATGCGCTTCAATCAACCATTTCCCCCCAAACAAGGAGCCAAAGTCAGTCGGTTTCTTCGGAAGGTTCCACCTCACCGGCAGCGATCCATGCCTGAAGCACATCGATCAGTTTGCGCGCCTGGTCGGCGCTGGAAATGTTGAATTTCGCCTGCTGGCGGTACTCGTCGTTCATCTTGCGATAGCGCCTGATGCTAAAACGTTCCGGCCCGTAATCGTCCTTGCTTTTCTCCCACTGCCGGTACTTGAAGATAATGGTGGTCCACGCCCCGCGGGACAGGACCGCTTTATCCAACTCCTCGACTACCAGCACGCCGTCCTCTTCGTAGTTTATGGTTATGTCGTCTATGTCTGAAAACACGCTTCCTCCTTTAAATCACTACATCGATTCCGACCGGGCAATGGTCCGAGCCCATGATATCGGTACGTATCGAGGCTGCCTTGACGTTTTTTTTCAAATCGCCGCTTACAAAGAAATAATCGATTCTCCATCCTACGTTGCGCTCCCTGGCCCGGGTCTTAAAGTCCCACCAACTATAATTCTCCGGATCCTGGTTGAACATGCGAAATGTATCCAGGTAACCATGCTCCACAAACTCATCCATCCATTCGCGCTCCTGCGGCAGGAAGCCCGAGACCTTGGAGTTCTCCTTGGGTCTTGCTATGTCTATCTCCTTATGGGCGGTGTTGAAATCGCCGCAAGCAATAATCTTACGGCCCTTTTTCTTCAGATCGTCCGCGTACTCCAAGAAGGCGTCATAGAACTCCATCTTATAGCGCAATCTCTGGGGCGACGCCTTGCCGTTGGGAAAGTAGATATTGAAGAGTACGAACTTGCCGTAATCCGATATGAGGATTCTGCCCTCGTTGTCAAAGCGAGCGACACCAAAGCCGCCCTTTACGCTCTTCGGCTTCAAGCTGGTAAATTGTGCCACCCCGCTGTAGCCGCCTTTGTCCGGACTGCAGTAATAAGCCTTATATCCTTCGATGTCCTTGAGCTCATCGGGCAACTGCTCTTCGGTCATCTTCGTCTCCTGCAGGCAGAGGATATGAGGCTTCTCTTTATAGAACCAGCCCAGCGATCCTTTCTTAATAAGAGCCCTCAGGCCGTTGACATTCCAGCAGCAGATGCTTATTTTTTCCATCGTCCCATCCCCGTTCACACTCTTACATCGAAGGACTCATACAATTTAGCATACCAAGGGTCCGGATACTCGTGCGGCGAAGTTATGCGTGTTAAGATCCCGCAGCCGGAGGAGGGAGAGCAAATCGTGCTCCGCAAGTACGGTCGAAGAGAAGATGCCGCAAGAGAAACGATCGGTGTCGACCGCATCAACGCTTTCAGCGATGGCGTCTTCGCCGTGGCCATCACTCTTCTCATACTCACTATCGATGTGCCCCAAGTAGAAGGCGGCGAGCTTGCTAATACATTAAGAGCCTTGTGGCCCAAGTTCGAAGGTTTCCTCATCAGCTTCGCCGTCATCGGCGGCTTCTGGATCTCATACCATCTCCTGTTCGGCTACATCGAGCGCCACAAACCTCTGCTTCTCTGGATTAACATGCTCTTCCTGTTCTTCATCGTCTCCCTGCCGTTCTCCACCGAACTCATGAGTGTATACGGCGGGAGGACGCTGAGCGTCGCTTTCTATGACCTGAATATGATCGGTGCCAGCCTCTCCCTCTGCCTCTTATGGTGGTATGCCAGCTATAGGAATAAACTCGTTCAAGAAGACTTGGACCCCGTTGTTCGCAGGCACATCCTTTTCAATTACCTGAGCATGAGCGCGATTTTCGGCGCGGCGCTGGCGCTATCTTTCGTAAAAGCAAGCATATCGACATTTCTCTATTTTTTGCTCATACCCAATGGCATATTATTGGAGCGCTTGAAGCGAAGACGCATAAGAGCCGGCGCGGAAGCAGAGGAGCCCTCGCAGTCGTCCTGATCTCGAAAGGCGAAGTGAACTTGCTCAAGGTCGATCCGCATGCGGACTATCCGCCGGAAGAAGGATGCTACATACGGGGGAACGATCGTTCCCCGGTAGCCGTCTGCATCGTACTCAAGTGGGACCAGGACAAAGTGCCTCCCGAAATCGAACAACTGATTCGGGTGGGAGCGGAAAGCGGCGCAGCCCTCTCGGGGAGCCTGCAAACCGAGAACATAGGACTGGAGAAGATAATCTGTAATGTCGTCGCCAACCCGAATATACGTTACCTGGTACTTGGCGGGCCCGAGTCCGACGGCCATCTGACAGGTGAGGCGGTGAAGGCGCTCTTTCGTAACGGGGTGGATGAAAAAAAGAGAATCATCGGAACCGAATCACCCCACCCATTCCTTTTCAATATATCCGCCGAAATGATCCATCGCTTCCTGGACCAACTTACCCTGGTTGACCTGCAATTCCAGGGCGAACCCGATCTGATCAGGCAGGCTGTCTGGTCCTGCTATCAGGAGGAGCCCGTCTCCTTCAGGGGGCAGAACCTCTACGACTACGGCGCCTTCCCGGAACCGCCACTCTCCGGCCGGATCACCTGGAAAATCACTCAACCATGGGGGGAACCCAAAGACGAGAACGAGCGCGAGGCTAAGAAGAGGGCCTTCGCGCTCATGGACATGATAAGGGAACGAACCCGAAAAAAACGCGACGACGATTCCTGATCGGCCCGGTTTCATTCCTTTACCAATTATTTACCCTCTGAAAGTGGGCATATTATGGATATTCGGCGAAAAGGCATGCGAAGGGAAGGACAGGACAGTGAAGGTAATGATCGTATTGAACGATGCGCCCTATGGCTCAGAAAAGGCTTTCAACGCCTTACGGCTGGCTAGATTCTTGCAGGGTCAGGAAAAGGGCCTCGAGCTGCGCATCTTTCTTCTTCAGGACGGCCCCTATTGCGCGCTGCCGAACCAGGAGCCACCCTCGGGTTTCTATAACGTCGCCGACATGCTGAAACGTGCAATAGATGCGGGAGCGATTGTCGAGGCCTGTGGAACCTGCGCAGGTGCTCGCGGCCTCAAGGGTGTGAAGCTTATTGACGGTGTAAATATAACTTCAATTCGAAGGATGGCGGAATGGACCATCGATTCCGATCACGTTATAACCTTCTAGCATCTACAAGTGAGTTATACAAAGGTGCCAGGTACCTTTGCATGACCTATGGAGAGGGAGATTGGCTTTGCCGTCAATAAAGCTTCCGGGGGGGCGCATCAATTATCAGGTCAGTGGCAGCGGCGAGCCGCTGCTGATGATGAGAGGTTACGGGTCTCATCTGGGATGGTGGGATCCGGAGTTCATCTCCATCCTCGAGGAGAGTTTCCAGCTTATCCTTTATGATCATCGCGGCACCGGTCACAGCGTTCATACTTCCGGAGATTATTCGATACTTACCCTCGCGAAGGACGCGGCCGGGCTCGTAGAAAAACTGGGCTTCGAGAAGGTCAACGTCTTCGGCCTTTCCCTTGGAGGCATGGTCGCCCAGGAGCTGGCCATCGCCTGGCCCGGTCGGATCAAATCCCTCGTGCTCGGCGCCACTCACTGCGGAGGAGCCACGCTCGTCCCGCCTTCGCCGGAAGTCATGCAGATAATGCTTGAGAGGGCACGGGAAGGGCGCCGCGAACCTATTGATGAAACCTGGCTCGCGATAGCCTTCACGCCGGCTTTTCTCCTCGAGAATCCCAGGGCGGTCAAGGCCTATCTGGAGAGGGCGGCGAAGCTGCCCACCGATCCGGAGATAATCTCCCTACAGGCGCAGGCGGCCGCGGTTTTCGACGCCTGTAACAGGGATCCTGCTATAACCTCTCCCACCTGGATCCTGCACGGCCAGTTCGACGCTATAGTCCCCGTGGGCAACGCCTTCGTACTGCAATCGCATATTCCGTTCTCTCGGATCCTGATACTGCCCGGATTGGGCCACGACTTCACGGTGCAAAGCCCTTCCTACGCCGCATGGCTGCTTACCAATATTATCCAGCTTGATGAGATAATCCAGCCTTAGTGCTTGGAAGGAAATTCCCCTCTTCATCGGGATTCTTGCGGCCACGCACGCAGCTGCTCAGATATGATGGCTTGCCTGGTGTGATGGAGGAGCGGCGATATAGAAATCTCCGGCAGACTACCCGTCTACTGGTAGCCCAACCGGGCGTCCGTCCTCGTCCGGCAACTCTTCCTCGGCCCTTTTGGAAAGGATCACGGTTCCCACCAATATAAGCGCGAACGAGATCAACCTGAAGGCTGTAAGAATATGGCTGCTGGGAAACCTTTCATTCAGGGCTATGGTGCCGACCAGTATGGGTACGAACTCCATTATGCCGTTATAGGGAGGAGTAACTATGACGGCCATCCCCCTCTGCAACGCGGCTTCCAGGACTAGAAACCCCGGAGTATAGGTGAGGACACAGGCGGGAAGCCAGATGTACCATTGTCCGCCGAAGTTGCCCATGAGAAGGCGGGAGAAGACGGCAGCGATTCCCATAAAAAAACCCGCCGATATTCCAAGTCCAACCGCCTCGCTGCTCGGTCCGCGGCTTCTGAGAAGGGCGGGGATGATAACGGCCAGGAAAATTATACCAGCGGCGAATAGCCACAACTCGAGCGGGTCATGGAGGCTGTCTTCAGGTATTCCCTCCGCAAGGCTGATCCCCAGAAATATAACTCCCAGAATCGTGACTCCCATGGCAGCCAGGTCTATGCGGCGAGGCTTCTCCCCCAGGTTCTTCATAGCGAGGTAGGCGAGGAGCACAACCCCCGAGGCTATGACCGGTTCCACGATGGAAACCGGGGCGAAGGAGAGGACCACCATGTACAAGACAAAACCGATGATGTTGAAGGTCTGCGATATAAGCCAGGGCTTGTTGGTGATAAAAATTCTGATGACTTCCCACGATAGCTTGATCTTCAGCTTTGGCAGCAGATCGAGGGCTTTTTTTTGCAGAAACATCGAATAGTTGATCAGGCCGGAGGCGACCAGGGCTATAAGCACGGCCAACATGGTCTTCATGATTCTCCCTTCCCGATTCGCACAAACGGCCGCTCGAGATGCCGGTCTTATTCCTTTTCGGGATTTTCCTAATTTTTATTTAAGGCTTGTTGATGTTAAAGGCTGACCCCATATGACCTGGGGACTTCCTGACCGCCTTCGGGCTGTCTCCGCCGCTCCTGAAGCACCCTTACGACTTCCGCGCCCAAGAACAGCATCAAGCCCGTGAAATAGAGCCAGAGCAGCAAGCCGACGACCACTCCCAGGGATCCAAAGATGGCCTTCGTCTTGGAAACCCAATTGAGATAGATATTGATGAGATAGGTAGAGATGAAGACGAGGACTCCGGCCAGCAGGCCTCCCCAGGAAACATCTCTAAGACTCGGCCTGGGCTCGGGGATCAACCAGTACAGGATGGCGAAAATAAGGAGGAACATACCAATGGTTACAAACACGCCCAGCATCAGAAAGAGGCCGGCGAGGAAACCTCCGAATTCGACCGACATCCAGGAAACAGCTTGAGAGGTCACATAGGCGATCACAAAAACAACAATGCCGATCAGCACCATCAGGAGGGAGCCGAGAATTCCCCTGACGTACTTCTGGAAGAATTTCGGTTTCGGCATATCCCATATTCTGCGGAAACCTCTTCTCACCGAGAAGACCAGGCGGTTGACGGACAGTAGGAGGCCGATGACTCCGACGGTGGCGGCGAGGCCGCGCCACTGGATCAACGAATCGGCCACCGTGTCGACGACGACGCCCAACTGGGGCAGGGCTCTATTAATATTGGCAATCACGGTCTGCATGACATTAGGATCATGTTTAAAAACGTAGCCGAATACCGATGCCACGATCAGGATGAGGGGAAATATCGACAGAAAGGCCGAAAAGGCGAAGTTCGCCGCGTGCAGGACCATCTCATCCGCCTCGAAACGCTTGCCCGCCCTTACGAGCACGTCCATCCAGGGGTGTTCGATCTTGAATCTGGTGATTCTGTCCCGCGCTTTTTCTCGCGCTTGAGTGCTATATTGCTGCGCGATGTGCTCTTCCCGCCGCATGCGTTCCTTGCAGCCCATACCCCTCCACATTCCTTAGCCAGGCACTCTAATCTCCGATCGGCACCGACCTCGAGGCCAATTTATTGTTCCCCGCCGCCGTTCGAACAAGACCATATGGTAGAAACTGGCTATTAATTCCACTTATGGTTTTTTATTCCTTTTTCTTCTCTTAATCATGAAAAGAAAAGCCGGCCAAATCCCGTTTAAGCAAATCGGGAACGGGAACAACATTCACTAGAAGGGATTGAAAGGTAATTATGGGGCTGTTACCTGCGGTTCTAGGGCTACAACTCTAGGACTATCAAGAAGCATTATAAGCTGCCTCGAGAAGCTTGAGGAAAAAGCGCGTGGTAAATGGAGAGAAGACTACGCATCGGCCTTGAGGGAGAAATCATGCGGTTTCGCGAGATCGGTTATTATAAGTCTAAGCTTCATGGAAGAAGTGCGCACTCACGAACAGGGCATAGAGTTCCGGGATTCCGCGGTAGAGGCCGAGAGGGTGATACCCGGCGCCCGGGAATGGGACAGGCACAAGTTGTATAACGCTGCCAATCTCTATTACTTCAGAACCGCCTGGGACTCGGAAAGGCAACGCAAATATAAGGTCGCCCGGGTAGGAGGGTGTGTGATGTATGACGCCGACCGCTTGAGGGATGTCGGAGCCTTTAATTTCTGGAAGCATCCGCCGCCCGAGTACTCTGGGGAGGATGTGCTCGCGCAGCTGCACCTGCTCAAACGTTATGGGGGCTTCGGAATCATCCCTTCCGGTGTTTATCATCAAGAACTTCCCACGACCGTACAAGACCGCCGGTTCGATCTTCCAAAACTCGTTTACTCAAAAGGTATTAAACCGCGCAGTCTCTACGGCAGGGATTGGTCGGCGGCTGGTTAGATCCTCAGATGTATACACTGGGAATCAACGCAGCTTTTCATGATCCGGCGGCATGCCTGGTCTGGAACGGACAGGTCGTCGCGGCGGCCGAAGAAGAGCGTTTTTCCAGGATCAAGCATGGCAAGAGGCCTGTCCCGTTTTCCGCCTACGAATTGCCTTTCAACGCTATCGACTATTGCCTGCGCGAGGGAAAGATAACCCTGTCGGATATTCACCATGTTGCCTACTCGCTCGACCCTTCGATCCTTATGCCGGATTATGCCGGCTCGGGCGATATCCGACTTCCGCTCGAACCAAGCGCCAATCCGGTGGGCCCGCCATGGGATTCCGCATGGGATCCCCTATTCACGTCCTACATTGTAAACGCGCCGCGCCAGCTGGTCGGAGCCGTTCCACACCATCTCAAGGAGAGGTTGAAGGCGAAAAATGCCGGCTATCAATGGCATTTTGTCGAGCATCATCTCGCTCATGCCGCCAGCGCTTTCATCCCTTCGCCGTTCGACCACGCCGCTGTCCTCACCATTGACGGGCGTGGTGAACGAGCTACGACCACCTACAACCTCGCCGTCAGGAGCCGCAAGGGGCGCGTCAACATCACCAGGCTCGGCCAGGTGGAAATGCCGCATTCGTTGGGGTTGCTATACGAATCAATCACCGACCATCTGGGTTTCCTCCATTCCTGCGATGAATACAAGGTAATGGCCCTGGCTTCCTTCGGCAAGCCTCGCTATATGGAGGACTTCGATCAGATCATAAGACTGGGGGGATCGGGCTCGTACAGGATAGAGACCGGTGACCTGGAGGAACGCTTCGGTCCGGCTCGAAATCGCGGGGAGCAATTCGAGCAGCGCCATTACGATATTGCGAGTTCGCTGCAGACCGCGCTCGAGAAGGCCATTCTTGAGATCACCTATTGGCTTAGGGAAGAGACGGGTTTCAAGAGCCTATGCATGGCCGGCGGCGTGGCTTTGAATTGCGTAATGAATGCGCATTTGAGGGATGACGGGCCTTTTGACGAAATATGGATCCAGCCCGTGGCGGGAGACGCAGGAACCGCTTTGGGGGCAGCGTTATGGATAGACGCAGGCGAGCATGATTTAGGCTTTTTCCCGGGCTGGAGGATGGATCATACCTTGCTGGGACCTGCTTTCAACGATCGGGAGATCGAGGATTTCCTCATCCGATCGAAACTCCTGTACCATCGACTCGATGATATCCCCGGGGAAACCGCAAACCTCCTGGCACAGGGAAAAATCGTAGGTTGGTTTCAGGGGCGCATGGAATTCGGTCCTCGGGCGCTGGGGGCGAGATCCATTCTGGCGTCGCCGTTGGACGCATCGATGCAACAGAAATTAAACGGAATCAAGGATCGCGAGGACTTCCGGCCGGTTGCGCCCGTTGTGCTCGAGGAGGAAGCGTCCAACTGGTTCGCTTGTTCGGGACCGTCGCCTTTTATGCTCTTCGTCCATGACGTCCTTCCCCGGAGGATCGATCTTATACCCGCCGTCAAACATGTGGACGGCAGCGCAAGGATCCAGACCATAAACCGAGGCCAGAATCGACTGTATTACGACCTGGTGCGCGAATTCGGGAGGCTTACCGGAGTTCCGATACTTGTAAACACCTCCTTCAATACCAGGGATGAACCCATTGTTTGCACTCCCAGGGACGCCTTGGAATCTTTCTGCACCTCGCCGCTTGACGCCCTGGTAATCGGTTCGTTTCTTCTGTCAAAATCTGGTAGATCAGCGGGACCGCAGGTTGCAAGGTGAGCATCAGGCGCCGCCACATGCAAAAGGCCGGGTTAACCCGGCCAATTTATATAGAGCCCCGGCGAGTTTTTCTCGCCTTCCGGGCGGAACCTCACTAATAATCTTTTCCATTTGCCGCTATTTATAACAAAACAAATGAAGTATTTTCTAATAGTGGGCCGCCTGTTGTTTTCTGAGCTCATCAAGGAGAAATAGAATGGAACTAAATCGAAGTCTGCAAGAGTTGGCCGATGCCCTGGGCCTTGATTATTGCGGCACGGCCGATCTCGCACCTGCAAAGAATTTTATCAGCGAGCAGGGCGGGCGGGCTGCAGCCGCTTTCCCAACTACGATCAGCATAGGAGTGATCATGCCCCATGCTATCGTCGATCAACTGCCCAACCGTTTCGATCCAGCCGTTGCCATGAGCTATGAAAGCCACGCCTACAACATAATCAATCAAAGGCTCAACCAGGCAACCTCGCATATTGCCGGCTTCCTGCAGCGGGCGGGATACGCAGCAATGCCCGTTGCCGCAGCCGAGCATCATGACGATGAAAGAATCTGCGCGATTATTTCCCATAAATTGACGGCCAGTCTCGCCGGCTTCGGCTGGATAGGCAAGAGCTGTCTGCTGATAACTCCGGAGGTAGGGCCCAGAGTACGATGGTCCACCGTACTCACCGATGCTGCCTTCGAGACTCATTATCAGCGAAAAGAGGAGCGTTGCGGCGATTGCCGGGAATGCGTCGATGCTTGTCCCGTCCAGGCCTTCACCGGCCGGCCTTTCAGGGAGGGCGAACCCCGAGAGTCGAGGTACGACGCCCGCAAATGCCAGGATTACTTCAAGCAGCTGTTGCGAGAGGGCCGGCGCCCGGTATGCGGCATGTGTGTCTATGCCTGCCCGTGGGGTCGATGCCTAAACATCAACATTTTGCCTGCTTAAAGAATCCTATGTAACGCGATACTAAAAAATGTTGATGTTTCAGGCTTGACCCCCCACGCATTCTCGGTCCCCGTGTTAAGGGCCGACCCCATTCGTCAACCTCTGTTCCTGATGCAACGTATGGTGTTGGTGGTCTGTATGTTCCCTTCGTCCTGGGATTTTATTCCAGCCGTAACCACCGCCATGGAACCTTCAGGCAGGAGCTGTTCATCCCGCGCTACTTTCTCTGCAATTGAAAACATCTCCTCGATGCTTCCGTGCATTGAAACCAGCCGGGGGCAGACCCCCCAGAAAAGCGAGAGCTTTCTCGCAACCGCTTCGTGCGGAGTGGCCGCGAGTATCGGCTGGGGCGGTCGCAATTGGCTTATCTGCTCCGCCGTGAAACCTGATTCCGTCGCTGCCACAATGGCCGTCGCTTTCGCCTGGATGGCCAGCTCGCAAGCCGCGGAACACACCGCCTCGACGTCACCCTCCGTCATCCACTTCCTTCGTTTCTCCATCCACTTCTCGTAGGGAAGCGACGTCTCGGTCCACTCTATAATCCGCCTCATGGTATCAACCGCCTCGATCGGGTAGCGGCCCACCGCGGTCTCACCCGATAACATGACGGCATCGCTGCCGTCGAAAACGGCATTGGCGACGTCGGTGACCTCCGCCCGGGTCGGCGTGGGATTATTGGTCATGCTTTCCAGCATCTGGGTGGCGGTAATGACCGGCTTGCTATGCTCGGCGGAAACACTGATGATCTTCTTCTGAAGAATAGGTATCTTTTCGAGAGGCATTTCGACCCCCAGGTCTCCCCGGGCGACCATGACCGCATCGGCTGCGCGAACTACCGCCTCGATATCCTCAATAGCCTCCTCCTTCTCGATCTTGGCGACGATGGGCAAGGAAGAAGACTTCACATTCAATATTCCGCGGAGGATCTTTATGTCTTCCGCCGAACGGACGAAAGATAATGCGATCCAGTCGACTCCGAGTTCGATCCCCAAGTCGAGTCCGGCCAGGTCCTTCTCGGTAAGGGAGGAAAGGGTGAGCTTGGCCCCCGGCAGGTTCACGCCCTTATGCGACTTGAGCACTCCTCCCGTCTCGACTTTGCACTGGACCCCGCTCTGGGTCGTTCCCAGCACCTTCAGGCGAAGGGCCCCGTCGTCGAGAAGAACTACATTGCCCCGGTCTAAAGCCTCCGGCACCTCGGCATTGCTGATACTAACGCGCTTGCTGTCGCCGTCAACGCAGCGTGTAGTCAATTCGAATTCCTGCCCCTCGTCCAATGAAGCTCGGCCACCCCTAATGTCTCCAACACGGATCTTCGGACCTTTTAGATCGAGCAGTATGCCGATTTCCTTGCCCCGGTTGGATGCCGCCTTGCGGGCGATCCCCACCTGTGACCTTATCTCTTCCGGATCAGAGTGAGAAGCATTGATGCGCGCCACGCTCATCCCCGCATCAATCATTCCCTCCAGGATTTCTATGTCTTCACATGCGGGTCCAAGCGTAGCTACGATCTTCGTCTTGTTCATCATGCGGACCCCTCCTTTCATGGCCGGCTCATGGCAAAGCCTAGTGCCGAAGCAATTGGTATTTCATTTCCCCCTGTTAATTGGTATCTGAAGCGCCCGCGCCTCTAAATGTTCCATTCTTGCCAAATAAGGAGGGATCTAACTGAGGGGTTCTACAAAGGGGACGGGTACGTTTGTAGAGCCTCCCTTCTGAAACCGGCGGGCGAGAATCGAACTCGCGCACAAGGATTAGGAATATTTCCTGGCGGTATATTTGCTGGTGTTGAGGCTTTCTGCTTAGTGTTGCTTGTAGCCATTAAATCCGCATCAGGCCTGGGTTTTATCTGTTTACTGTTGTTTCTATCAGTTTCTCTCAATCTCTTGCTGCATCCAGTTGTGTGGTCATATTGTGGTCACGGGAACGGGCTATCTATATTCCGGAGGCATCCTGCTCTCTACCCACCCGAGGAACTCATCCGCGAATCTTACCAGGCTCTCGGCGTCGCCCCTTCTTGCTAACTTGACGCCATAATCTATATCCGTCTTCTTGCCTACTATGCGCCTGAATATGTTTTCCGCTTCCTTTACATCTTTCCCTCTGACCCTTTCCGCCAGCAGGAAGGCGGCGTCTTCATGCTTCTTCCCCGAGGATATCTCTCCCGATACGGCCACGGTCAAAGCGTTGCAGGCGTTGATGGCGCACTTGACCGCGTTCGATGCAGCGGAGTTGAAATTGCCTTTCTCCAGCTCCGAATGCATGGTATCCCTGGCCTCGAGAGCTTTTTTCAGCAGGTTCCTGGAATCCGATCTGTCCACGTATTTTCTATTGGTCGTCCGCACCATAAGCCTATACATCCTCTCTTGTATAAGTTATAGACTTATCCCTGTCGAAGATCTCTTTCCAGATACCCTGCTTGCTCTTTGCCCTTTTCTTCTTTTCATATTCGCCCGATTTGATCACTATGGGCATGACCGGGTTCCCGGAAGCGGCGGTCGCCAGATTGGCGGCCTCGTTTACCTGGTCTTCAATGGCATCCAGATTTGTGCTGTTCCTTATAACTACCAGGATGTCGACGTCGCTGTCTGGCCTCTCCTTCTTCTTAGCAACGCTTCCGAAGATGACCGCTTCTTGGAATTCCTCTCCTAGCTGTTCCTTGAATATCCTCGCGATCTCCCGTATGGAGTTCTGCTCAGCGAAGAAGGCCTTGTTGACCACCTTGTCGACGAGCATGTGATCTTCGTTGAGATAATAGTTGTATGAGGTCCCCACGTAATCTCGCCTCAGCAGGCCATGTCTTGTTAGGTCATTTAGTGCTCTTTGCGTTGCATCTTGAGAAAATTCAACCAGTTTCGCTATTTCCCTTCCTGTATATGATCCCCTGGTGCGGTAGAACAGGCGCAGGATCCTTATCTTGATCTTGCTGCCCAGTATGTCTTCCAGTGTTTCATGAAATCGCATTGCTTTGTCCTTATACTTCTTCTAAGCTCCTTATGCCTTATTATAATGACACGTGCCTTATTATAATGTCACGTGTCATTATATACGGTCACTTATACATCGTCAATATGGGGGGCCCGTCCCTCGCGAGAAAGATCTTCCCATAAGTAGTTGCCACGAGGATTTATCACCATTATGCCCCATCGTCCTGTTTGTTAGAGTTTTGAATGATTCATGGGATCAGCTTGCTGCTGTAGTTTCTCAAGCACCTGTCTCTGATTTCATTGCGGCTGTATTCCCGCTTCTATCCTACCTCTCCTACCAACAATGCAATATTACCACCCCGTAGTGCCTCCTATCTTTCCGGCACGCTTCCTATCCATATTGGGTTCATGGATACCCCTCTGTATGCGAAAAACCTTTGTGCCGTGTTCTGTGGTAGTAGATTTCTGTTCACGGCCTTCCCCCCAGGCAAAGCCCCTAAAATAGGCTGGAGAGACGTCGTGGGTAATTCGTGTGGTCATATTGTGGTCATGGGGCCTTCCGGCAATTTTCCCAAAGGAAAGCAGGCCAAGGATTATGCTCCTTGGCCTGCTCTTTTATGTGGAGCCCCTGGCGAGAATCGAACTCGCGCACAAGGATTAGGAATCCTACGCTCTATCCACTGAGCTACAGGGGCTTAAATTGGGCGACCCCAGCTCTGAGGCCGCCTACGAAATGAATTATAGCCGCTCGTGCTAGGCCCTTCAAACTAGCCAAAGTCATTGACCCCAATCTATTTTGCCCATATATTTATGAGTAGTAATGCGGCCAAGAAGGCCGTCGGAAAATTATCGTAAGAGAAGTAAGCCACGGAGGCTGAGCGATGCGAAGTCGCGCCACCGTGGTATTTTTTGCTTCTAGTGCTTCGTCTCATAAATGCGGTGAGCACCGAGAGCGTCGGGGCGCCGCGCCGGCAAGGCCCGCGACTGAGGCGTACCGATTGGTACGTCGCAGGGAGCGGAACGCGGTCGGCGGGGATGCAGCGGCGCTCGAATGCCATCGTATTTATGAAACGAGGCACTTAACCGGGAATAATTGAGGAAGGTGATACTATGCACATCCCCGACGGCTTTCTAAATAGCGGCGTAAGCATTGCGACCGGAGTAGTTGCGGCAGGAGCAATCGGGATAGGAATGGTAAAGGCCCGCGACGAATTGGACGAAAAATCGGTACCCTTGCTGGCCCTCTGTACCGCCTTCGTCTTCGCGGCCCAGATGCTTAATTTCCCTGTTGCCGGAGGAACAAGTGGGCACTTCCTGGGGGCTGTTCTGGCGGTGGTCCTCTTAGGGCCCTGGTTGGGAAGCCTGGTTATCGGTCTGGTGTTGCTGGTGCAATGCCTGGGTTTCGCCGACGGTGGGATCTCCGCACTTGGGGCAAACGCCTTCAATATGGCCGTAGTCGGCGGCATCTTCGGTTATTACATCTTCTACCTGCTGAAGCGCCTGTTGCCACGCGATAAGAAATTCTTCCTCTTGAGCGCCGGCGGAGCGGCATGGCTCTCGGTGGTACTCGCATCAGGTGCTTGTGCCGTCGAACTGGCAATATCCGGCACCACCCCACTCAGCGTCACCCTGCCTACCATGTTGGGAATACATGCGGTTATCGGTGTGGGGGAGGCCGTGATCACCACGCTCGTCCTGGCAATTGTCCTGGCTGCCAGACCGGACCTGATAAGGAGCTACGATTACGGGCCGAGGATGTATGAGTTGGATGAGGCGGAGGTGGGTTAGGAATGAAAGCGCGAAAGAAGAGCCTCTATGTTTTTATCTTTGCCGGGCTGGCCATTGCGGCCGCATTAGCGCTTCTCGTGGCTCCCTGGGCATCGTCAAGTCCTGATGGTCTTGAAAAAGTCGCCGAGGACAAGGGTTTCATAGAAAAAGCGGAGGAAACTGAACCAGCTTGGAATGGTGCCCCTATCCCCGATTATTCCGTGCCCGGGATTGGTGACAGTCATCCCGCCTTGGCAACTGCTCTTGCTGGGCTGGCGGGGACAATTGCCGTCTTCCTCCTGGCATGGGGACTGGCCCTGGTGCTCAAGAAAAAAGGCGGTGAGAAGGATACAGCACGCCTTTCTGGATGAGTACAGCGATTTAGACAGCGTGATCCATAAATTGGATCCGAGGGCGAAGCTGATCGGTTTCGTTGCCCTGGTTGTCCTCTGCGTCTCTACCCCTCCCAACCTCTGGCTGGCTTTCGCGGTTTTTCTGGCGTTGGAAATGACGGTACTCTTTATATCCCATGTGCCGCTGCGCCATGTCCTCAAACGCATGCTGATAGTCGTTCCATTCATACTCGCAGTGGCCCTCTTCATCCCCTTCTTCAATAAGGGTGGGGGGAGTTACAACCTGGGACCTCTGAAGGTATCCGCTCACGGCCTTACCATATTATGGAATGTGACCATCAAATCGATGGTCAGCGTTTTCGCCGTGATACTACTATCGTCGACGACTCCCTTCCCCGATCTCCTGCACGCTATGGAGAAGCTGAAGATGCCAAGAATAATAACCACGACGCTCAGCTTCACCTATCGCTACGTTTTTGTCCTGCTGGATGAGCTGCAACGAATGAAGCGCGCCCGGGATTCGCGAGGGTGGAGCGGGAAATGGCTATGGCAGGCAAAAGTGATAGGCCATATGATCGGCGCTCTTTTTCTCCGCTCCTATGAGCGGGGCGAGAGGGTGTATGCGGCTATGCTGAGCAGGGGATACGATGGCCAGGTGCAAACCGCATACACCTACCGGGTGGGAGTAGCGGAAATAGGTTTCCTGGCGCTGATCGTGCTGGTGCCGATCGCCGTTCGTCTATCGTTTTAATAAGGTTTAAAAATCACCCCCGGGGTGAAAAAAAGTAATAGGAAATTGAAAGAGGAGCAGGAACAAATGCATCACAGGCCGGCGGTAGAGATAAGGAGCCTTCTATATTCCTATCCGGATGGGACTCTCGCCCTTCGCGGCATTGACCTGGTGATCGAAGAAGGCGAATCGGTGGGGATAGTGGGACCTAACGGAGCGGGAAAATCGACGCTCCTGCTGCACCTCAACGGCATCCTGATGGGTAAGGGGGATGTCCGAGTATTCGGACTGCCGGTCGAGAAGAAAAACCTGCAGGAGATCCGGCGCCGGGTCGGATTGGTCTTTCAGGACCCTGACGATCAGTTGTTCTGCCCAACGGTTTTCGAGGACGTGGCATTCGGGCCGATGAATATGGGTCTATCCAAAAAGGAAGTATCGCTGGCGGTATCACGGGCGCTTCGCGATGTCGGGGTAGCGGGCAAGGAGCGGCGTTCCGCTCACCACTTGAGCTACGGACAAAAGAAGAGGGTATCTATCGCCACCGTTCTCTCCATGCGCCCCGATCTTCTGGTGCTGGACGAACCTTCCAGCAACCTCGATCCCAAATCCAGGCGAGAACTCTCCGAGCTTCTGCAGAACATGCCAATCACCAAGATTCTGGTCACACACGACCTGCCCTTTGTCTTTGAGAACTGCGATCGTGTCGTGGTTTTGAGCGCGGGAAGGATAGCTGCCGATGGAGCTGCTTTCGATATTCTCTCCGATGAGGAGTTGCTGGCGGAGTACGGGCTGGAGCTACCCTACGGTTTCTATCCGGTTCAGCGCCAGAGATCGAAGAATCACGACCGCGAGATGTAAGGCTATCCGGGGAGACAGGGTCAACAAAGGTGCCTGACACCTCTGAAAACTATCTTCTCGATTATTCTTGGTCCACACTACCATGGTTCGGACACTTGATCTCGGGCCTTTGTGTGCGACTCCATTCCACAAGATATGCGGAGCCGTCACTGGGGCAGGCCGGTTTCGCTTCCAAGTAATCGGGAATTAGTGCGTTCCAAGAAACCGGATACGAATTCTCGCTTGCGGCGTATATTTCGGCTGCTGCCAATGCGTTCCTCATTTGCGCCAGGCATTGCTGCTTTAAGGCGCTCTCCCGCGCTTCGGTTATGAAACCCGAACTCGCAAGGTCGACCTTCCATACGCCGTCCTCTTTGGTAAGGGTTATCGATTGAGTATTACCGGGGTAATCAACATGTGTTATGTAGACGATTGCTGTATCAGCCGATTGCTGGCCCGGCTGGAAATGCATTTTATTGAATTGCTCGCGATTTTCATTCTTCTCATCGGGACTCATCGGCTCTTCCGCCAGTACATCGAATTCATCCAGGCTGGATGTGCATACCAATGCTCGTGCCGCCTCATAATCGCCGGTTATGGCATACAAAACGAATGTCTGCGCGGCGTCTGCGGGCGGGGTTGCACCCCCGTTACCGCAGCTTGCACATAACAGGCAAACGACAATAATAGCGGATAACGTCGCAATCCAAATCTTTTTCATATGGATCCCCCTTTCATTAACCCCCTTTTTATTACCCTTATATTTATGCATAACCGGCTGAAAAACCTCTGTAAAGCCTTATACTCGAACCATGGAGCAGAGCTCATCGCCTCGGGGGATGCGGACTTCTTTCAAGCTGGCTTTCGCCATCGTTCTTGCCCTTGTCGCCGGGTTTATCGGCTACACGAGAATCGTGCGCATCCAACCCGCTCAATCCACCGTCCTAAAGGCATTCGATAGGCTGGAGGAGGGAGACCTCGAGGGGGCGATGCAGTATGTCGATCCGCAGGGACAACTGCGGACTTTCTGGGATGAGAATGAGCGCGCGCGAGATGAATTACAATCCTTCATGCAGCGAAACCGCCTCGATTTCTCATCTCTCAAATTTTCCACGAAGATAGAAAAGGACAATGCGGAGGTGGAGTTGAAGGGAGGCGATCTGGCTGTCTATTCCCGGGAAGGTAATGATTTGCCGCAAGCCGTCCTCGACCTCAAAGGTGTTAATCTTGTCTTCTATGTGGAGAAAAGGGAGGGACAGTGGCTGATCGAAGGAATAAATTACGATCTGTCACAAATGCCGCAACAAGGCCAATTCCTGCTGCCGTTTTAATCGCCGGCCTGGCTGTTATTGTTTTAGTAGGAATCGTGGTGAGTAGGACGCCTTCAAGCCCTGAGCGCACATTGAAGGACTTCGTTTCGGCGCGATTGAATGGGAACGAAGCCGAAGCCGCCAAGCTGACCCTGCAGGGGAACCTGGACGATTTTCTGGGAGCCGAATATGCCCTATCCGGAACAGAAACCACCTTCGATGTCAGTATTTCGCAGGCAGGTTCGGAAAGTGCCGTAGCGGTCGTCCACTATACCTGGGACGGGGATTCGATGGACATCCCATATGCCTGTACCCGTGTCTCTGGTGAATGGAAGATAGATCTCGAAGGCACCGAACAGCTATGGCTGGAAGGCGATTAAAACCTCTATAGGTCCCTTTTGGAGGGGTAAATAAAAGCGGGTTGGCGCAAACTACTCAACCCGCTCGTTCTTCACTAGATTGTTGTCCGGCTATTTAGCCACTTCCTCTCCTGACACGCCGATCGCCGCGTTCTTCCTTTTCGCCTTCGCCGGTACGGTTTTCTTACGGCCTGCAATCGCTATGCCTGCTTCCGGATGAAGCGCTACCTTAAAGATCTCCTCAATGTGCTTGACCGGAATGAATTCCAGTTCATTACGTATAAAATCAGGGATGTCCTCGAGGTACTTTTCGTTCTCGGCGGGCAATAGAACGGTTTTAACACCGGATCTGTGCGCGGCAAGCGTCTTCTCCTTCAATCCGCCGATAGGAAGCACTTTGCCTCGCAGCGTGATTTCCCCGGTCATTCCCACTTCCTTGCGAACCTTCCGCTTGGTGATCGCCGATATCAGAGCGGTGGCCATGGTAACGCCGGCGCTCGGACCGTCCTTGGGAATGGCGCCCGCCGGCACATGCACGTGCATGTCATTTTCCTTAAAGAAATCGTGGTCGACTCCGTAAAGGCCGGCGACACTTCTGCAATATGTAAGGGCCGCTTTCGCCGATTCCTGCATGACGTCGCCTAGCTTCCCGGTCAGTATCAACTGGCCGTCCCCCGGCATGACTTGCGCCTCGACGAACAGCACGTCTCCTCCCGCCTCCGTCCACGCCAGTCCGGTGGCCACCCCGACCTCATCCTCTTCTTCGAGGACCTCGAATCGGAACCTTATGGGGCCGAGCATAGCGTGCAGGTCTTTCTTGAGGATCTTCTTGCTCTTGCGCGCTCCACTGGCGACATCTTTCGCTACTTTGCGGCAGATCGTCGCGATCTCACGCTCCAGGTTTCGCACGCCCGCCTCCCGGGTATAGCTGCGGATAATCACCCTGGTAGCTTCCTCCGTGAAAATAACCCGGCTCTTCTTGAGGCCGTGAGCCTCCAGTTGGCGCGGGATGAGGTGGTTCTCGGCAATGTGTAATTTCTCGACTTCTGTGTATCCCACCAACTCCAACAACTCCATTCTATCAAGCAGAGCAGGAGGTATTGTTATGGCCGTGTTCGCCGTGGTTATAAACATGACCGGCGAAAGATCGAAGGGCACGTCGAGGTAGTTGTCCGAGAAGGAGAAGTTCTGCTCGGGGTCCAGGACTTCCAGCAGCGCCGAGGAGGGATCTCCCCTGAAGTCCATCCCTATCTTGTCGACCTCATCGAGCATGAACACCGGGTTATTAGTTCCCGCCTTGCGAATACCCTGGATAATTCTTCCAGGCAGTGCACCTATGTAGGTGCGCCGGTGCCCCCTGATCTCGGCCTCGTCGTGGATGCCGCCTAGGGACATCCTCACAAACTTGCGGCCCAGCGCATGGGCGATGGATTGACCGAGAGACGTCTTACCGACCCCGGGGGGGCCCACGAAACATAGTATGGGACCTTTCATAGCCGGGTTTAGCTTACGAACCGCGAGGTATTCGAGAATGCGGTCCTTGATCTTCTCCAAGTCGTAGTGATCGTTGTCCAGTGTCTCTTGCGCCTGATCTATTTCGAGGTTGTCCGGTGTGCTTTCCTTCCAGGGGAGACTCGTCAACCACTCAAGATAAGTGCGCGAAACCGTATATTCAGCCGCGGCGGCGGGCATCCTGGTCAACCTGTCGAGCTCCCTCTCCGCTTCTTTCCTGGCCTCTTCCGGCATGCCGCTCTTGTCTATCTTTTCCCGGAACTCGTTTATCTCCATCGTGCGCTCGTCTTCTTCGCCGAGCTCTTTCTGAATGGCTTTCATCTGCTCGCGCAGCACGTACTCCCGCTGGCTCTTGGAGAGCTCTGTCTGGACCTGGCTTTGGATCTTCGATCCTATCTCCAGTATCTCGAGTTCCTTATTCAAGAAGACGGTAAGTTTTTCCAGCCTGTCCTTGACGTCCAGCGCCTCGAGCAGCTCCTGCTTTTCCTGGATTGAGATGTTTATATTAGACGCGATGAAGTCGGCGAGATTGTTGGGGTCAGTGATATTCATGGCAGCGATGAATATCTCATTCGGGAGGTAAGGCGCCAGGGTGACCATGTTCTTAAACAGGTTTAAGACGTTCCTGGCCAGCCCTTCGATCTCGACCGACGGCTCGAGTACTTCCTTGACCTTCTCCAACTTAGCCTTGAGATACGGGTCTTCCTGAATGAATTCGAGGATGTGTACTCGCTGTATCCCCTGCATAAAAAGCTGCATCGAACCATCCGGCAGCTTGAGCATACGGATAATGGCGGCTGCCGTCCCAATATCATAAATCTGACCCGGTGCCGGCCGATCGACCTCTTCCTTGGTGGCAACCGCCACCACCATGCGGTCGGCACTAAGAGCATCATCGATAAGCTTGACCAGGTATTCCTCGGTAATAAGCAAAGGAACGATGATATGCGGATAGATCACCGTGTCCTTCAATGGAAGCACGGGAAGTTCGTCCGGTATATATGGTTCCGTCATTCCCAGGAAATCGCTGTCCGCCAAAATATTCTCCTTCTGATCGGTTGGGCTCGATGAGGGAGCTCTTCTTTTCATTCACACGAGATATCAGCGCTACAACTCCCGCTCCCCTTAACCTTAGGCAGGATGATCTCGAGGAAGCCTCTGCGATAGATAGCTCGCGTCGCATCGGCATCGACATCGACGGGGAGCTCGATTATCCTTTCGAATTCTCCATAGCTTATTTCGATCATGTAAGTGTTGTTCATACTGGCCGGCCTGAACTGCTTTCTGTTTCCTTTAATAGTAAGGACACGGCTGTGAAGCATGACCTCTACCTTTTCCTCGTCGACTCCGGCAAGGTCCACTACGACGGAAAAATGCTCAGGACATTCATAAATATCGCAGAGTGGCTTCCAGGCCTTTTCAAAAATTGCGGACGGTTTCCGCCAATGTGGCAAATGCTGGAAAAATCGTTCCATAGCATCCTGACTCGTATGCCCTTCGTCATCGAATTTCCGCTCCGCCTCCGCCACTTCCCGACCTCCTCTCACTCCACGGGCTTTCCCCGGGCCCAATGCTCGACTCTTGAGCCACTTCCATTATACCCATAGCATGTCGACCTTATCATCAGGCGAGATCGGCTGTGATCCGGACATTAAGAGGAGAAATCGATGCTGGAAACCTTCTCCTCCTGCTCGCTCAGCGCCTCTTTTAGTTCCTTCCTGATGTATACATCGTGATCGCCGAAGGGCGCCAGGCTCCATAAGCCGTCCTTGCTGCCCAGCATGGAGCGGCCTGCTTTTAGGCCACCGTCCATGCCCATCTCGATCGCATCGAGGAGCGCGGTGTCGTCGCGTAGGATAAGTGATGTGAGGACATGATCCGGAGAGTTGTTGCTGCCTTCGGGGCCGACCAGGATAACCAGTATATTCTTTTCCTCAGCAACCTTTATGACGGCAGTGTTAAACGATCCCGGCGTGCAGAATATGATGTCCACGCCCTTCTTCACCGCCTCTTCGGCGGCCGCCTTCGCTTTTGCCGAATCGTCCGCCTTCGGAATGAAGTAGCGATGTGTCCCTCCGGCCGGAGAGGCAGCCTTGACGCCTTTGCTGAAACCCCCGTCGTAGTATGGTTCGAGGGGATCGTCGAGCGATCCTATGAAGGCGGTAAGCGGCAAGCTGTTGGTGAGCGGATGATCGTTCCTCGCGGTCAACCAACCGGCCACGAAGCCGCATATATACGAGCCTTCTTCGACCCGGTAACGTATTAGCGACACCTGGTTCTCGCCGGGCACCGGCTGGCTGATCTCGAAATCCAATGCAACACCGGCTACAGTAGTGTCGGGAGGCCTGGCGAACAGCATATCCAAAGAGGAATTCTGCCCCATGGCTACCACCAGATCGTAGCCATCCGGTCCATCTTTGAAGAGGCCGGCCGTATCCAAGGATCCGGGGCGGATAAAATCGACATTTGCTCCCAGTGCGGCCTCTACCTTGGTCTTTCCGAATTGAATGAGATCATTGCGCTCCTCCGCCATATATTGATCCTTAAACCCGATGACGGCTACCTTGTAACCGGCGGTTGGCTTGGAGCAGGAACTGGTAAAGGTGGATACGAAGGCCAGGCAACATACCAGCCCTGTTAAGGTGGCAATGCGACTCATGAATCGGCTTCTAGTGTAGCGTTTCATCAACAGGATTATAGCAGGTGCAAGGATTGCTGAATCTTATTTTTTAGAGTGCGATCAGCCGTCCACGTAGTCTTTGCCTATAATCAGCACAACGTCCGAGTTGTTTTCCGAAGTCACATCGGAATCCTGGGTAATGGTGAAATCGCCGTTGGGATCCAGGTCTTTAGCAACCGTTCGGGCTTCGGCTTCATGCCCCGGCTTGAAATATACTGTGGTGTCCAAGTAGGCATTCCGTGTATTGTCCGTCTTGACATTTTTGTAGCCCATTTGCTGCATGCTCTCGGCCACGGTTCCCGCCAGCCCCTGCAATCGTGCACCGTTGAGTACGGTCAGACGCACCTTGGAACGATCTACATCCGTAAGGGCTTGCTGCTGCTGGTCCTGCTGTGCCTTGATCGCAGCCTGTTCCTCGGGGGTCTTGGTACTGCAATATTTCTTTATATTATCGAAAAGTTTGGCCGCCTCCCTCTCGTTTTTCACGAAATACCAAGGCTGTCCAACCGCCGGCGTGGGTGCGTCACCGGGAAGCGTTGCAAAATCGACGTCTTCGACCTTCATGCCCTGAAGGGCTTCGGCCAGGGTGAAGATCATGTCCGCCTGCATCGTCGTCTGCAGGTATTTGACCGCGGAATCAAGGATCTTGAGAAGGGCTTGAATATCCCTTATGCTTGCCGCTTTTTCCATTACCGCCTTCAGGAACTTTTTTTGGTTTTCGATGCGGTCCAGATCTCCATTGGGTAGGGTCTCGCGGCTGCGGCAGATTATCAATGCCTGCTCGCCGTTCAAGTTGTAATCACCTTTGGCCAGGTAGCCGGTCATGGGATCATTGATGGTTTTCTCGAGGTGGAACTCCACTCCGCCCATGGCATCCACAATTCCCTTGAAGGCGGTGAAATCGACTTCGGCGTAATTGCTTATCTCCATTCCCGAAATCTGCTTCACGGCTTCTACCGCTCCGGCCGGGCCATTGAAGGCATGAGCGGCATTGATCTTCTCCGCTCCGTGCCCCGGGATGGTGACCTTGGTGTCGCGTGGGATGGAGACCAGAACCGCCTTCTTCTGTTTTATGTTTACGGAGACAAGGATCATGACGTCGGAGCGCGTAAAGCCGCCCTCCCCCGGCACGCTGCCCTTATCGATACCCACCAGGAGCAAGTTCAAAGTTTCGCCGGGAACCCATTGTTTCAGCTGCTCGAAGAGGTCGGGAGCCTCCTCCTCCGAAATCTCGGTATCTCCAAAACGCATGCTGACGTAGCGTTTTGCCGCCCAGGTCTTGAGGGCATGGAGATTCATGATCCCCGCAATCAAGCCGCCCAACAGAATGAAAACGAGCGCCATCCTGAGGATGGTCCGCCGCTTATTGCGCTTGCGCGCCTTGAGCCTTTCTTGCCTTTTCATCTCCAGTATGACGCCCCCGGCCTTTTACCTGTTCCTCGGTACAAAACATAGAATATTATACGATTATCCTTACCGGCAGTTAAGTGCGGCGTGAGGTCTATTTGCTTTCTTCGCTTTTCTCTAACTCCTGCAGTTTGAATTCCTCGACTTTGAGTTCTTCATCCAGCGAGCCGATGAGCTTTTCCACCCGAGCGCCCGCAGTTGTCAGCCTTTCCCTCGCCTCCCGGATCAATCCCACGCCCTCTTCGAAAAGGCGCAGCCCCTCCTCGAGCTCCAAGTCTTCTTTTTCCAACCTGGCCGTGATCGCTTCCAGCCTCTCCATCATCTGTCTGAAGGTCATCTCGTCCAATCCGTCACCCCCATTTCTTCTTAGACGCATGTCACGTTATTCTCTTCTTGACCTCGCATCCCAGGCTGCCCCTATGCAGGCGCACCTCGATATCATCACCCTCCGCAACTTCGGCGGTGTCAGTGAGGGGCTTTGTTTCTCCCGGCCGGGTCGCAACGGAATAGCCTCGTCCCAACACTGCAAGTGGACTCAGCGCCTCGAGTTTTGAAGCGGCCCGGCCGGTTTTCGCCTGCTCCCGCTCGAGCAAAGCTCGTATGACCACCCCCAACTCCCGGCGGCAAAACGCGGGCTCCGATTCCCGCCACCTCCACCAAGCCTTTAAGGACGAGCTTAGCTTCTTTGTGGCATCGACGATGCGCAGGGGCATGTCTCGATATTCCCTGGGATAGCGAGCAAGGGCTTGAGCGCATGCTTCCACCCTTGATTGCAGCTTTCCCATCGCTGCCAAACCCGACGAATGCAACGCAACCTCCGAGTCGGCAAGGCACTCCTTCGGCTGGCCAAGGATCACGGCAGGGTCGCAATATGCACGGCTTCTCTCCAACAACTCGAGGTCCCTCTCCATCCGGTGCAGCCACTTTCCGGTGTGGGCGCGAAGGGAGAGGCCTTTGGAGTGAAGGAGGGACAAGGTATCCAGCCCCGATGGAACAACCGCCTCCGCAGCACCGGTCGGAGTGCTCGCCCGGAAATCCGCCGCCAGATCGGCAAGGGTTATATCCGGCTCATGACCGATGCCGGTTGCAACCGGAATTGCTGAAGCCCTGATCGCCCTCGCCACGGCCTCGGTATTGAAGGGATGGAGATCCTCGAGCGAACCTCCTCCTCGCGCCAGTACGAGGACATCGACAGGAAAGCCTTTGTTAAATATTTCTAGGGCGGCAACGATATCCCCAGCTGCCTGATCACCCTGAACCTTCACGCCACGAATTATGAGGCGCGAAGCGGAGAAGCGCCGGGTAAGGTTTCTGGCGACGTCTCGAACGGCAGCGCCCTCCAAGGATGTAATGAGCCCGACCATTTCCGGGTAAGGAGGCAGTTCCCTCTTGATTGCCTCATCGAAAAGCCCTTCCTCGGAGAGCTTGCGCATCAGCTTTAGAAACTCCTGCCGCAGCTTCCCCTCGCCGGATTCCTGGCCTTCATATACATTGAGTCGGTACTGGCCTCTTCTCGTATAGATTCCCAAGCGCCCACGGGCCAGGAGCGACATACCCTCGCGTAGATCCTCCGCGACCTCGCTCCGATTCTCCTTGAAAAGCACGCACGGCAGGACCGCGTCCCCGTCCGCCAGTGTGAAGAAGCAGTAAGCGGGATAGAGATTCAGGTTCGTAACCTCGCCTTCTACCCATAACACAAGGCCCTGCAGCAGGTTATCAGCGAGACGGTTTGCTTCTCCCACCGTATAGATCCGCTGCTGCTCGGTTCTTCCCATCATGCCGCCATTATAACTGCCCGAGATGACCGCCAAGGATTGGCAAAAAAAACTTGTAGAATTCACAAAGGAAAATTTGACCAAAAAGTGGAAATACAGAATGTAGTGTGTATGGCTGGTTTAAGGAGACAAGATATAGTATCCATTCCTTAGCTCAATAGAAGGAGCCTGAAGCACAGGGGGATCAGCTTGGAGATATTGGCCCTGCTCTTGCTAGGCTTGATCACTATGTTGGCTATTGTCCCCCCCCTTATTCGGGGGAGACTCGACGCATCTCCCTTAACCTCCACCCTCAATTTCCAAAGAAGCATGCAGGAAATGGGAAGTTCGCTGGAACCCCAAGCCCATGAGGAAAACATCAGCAGAAAGCGGGCAGCCGGCTCCCGGCAAAGGCCGGCGGGAAATCTTTGGACCGGAACTCCGATTCAGCCCCCGCGAGGCAGGCACTCCAGGCCCATAAGCCGGGCCGAGATACGTCGTCGCCGATTTCTGGTTATTCTCACTTTTTCAACGATCGTATCGGGTATCGCCGCTCTGGCCATGTGGGGCCTTTGGTTTTTTATTATCTTTGGTGTTGTGGCCTTCCTCTCGCTTACCTATCTCAGCTTGTCCGTGTTCTTGCCCAAGCTCGCTCCAAAGTCGAGCCGAAGTGTGTACGTGGATAGAATTGTCGTCCCGCCCAAGCGGCAAGCGATGTAAGCATTCTATCTTCCCGCTACCCCCGTTTTTACCAGCAAAGCGACTAGCGCTGCGTGGCCCAACAACATTACTACGAGTGCGGGTAACGCCTTACTCCCGTATTGGGGCCGCATATAGAAAAAATATATGGTGGAAAGAAATGCCAGCCCGCAAAGCGTCAAGAGACCCGCAAAAGCCAATGTGGATGTATCCCAGCCGGTGTGACGCCGGGAGAGGATATACCCCAGGACGCAAAACACCGTGCCTAAGGCACAGATCAATAGTGTCTGCGGCCAAGTGGGGATATCGTTTTTCATTGCATATCACCTCCAATCTCGCTCCACCATGCATCCCGCCTCAATGCGCGTTCGCCACGCTTCAACTTGCGGACAAGAGCCGGGAAGGCGTCCTTTAAGCTCCACGAGAAGACTTTTCCGACAATTGCCTTGGCGGCCTCGCTCGAAAATGTGATCTTCCCCGCCGTTAATCTGGTGATAAGGCCTGTTATCCCCTGGCCGCTGCCGGCAAGGCTCACCGTTCCCAGTACGAGGCCGCCACTGAAGGAAAGCAGCGACTCCAGCACCGAAGGCCGGCCTCCGATACAGGCACGGATTATTACATCGCCGAGAAAACCGGTACAGCCACAGAAAAAGACATAGACAAGCTTCTGGATGAATCTGGCCATGAGTGCACCTGCATATGCGGTTATCCCCGCCGCGCCTTCAGCGGAGAGAAAACCTCCACCCGATGCCAGCCAGCCGGCAGCCAGGGCTTGCATCGAGCCCTCGGAAAAAAGTCCGGCCATGAAGAGTTTACCGAAGCCGCCCATCAAGCCTCCCAGCAAGAAAGTGCTGAGGACGCCCATAGGAGCGACTTCCCGGCCGGTCGCCAGGCAGAGAACGATATATGCAGTTGAATCGACAAAGCCGTGTATGAGAAAACCCTTGGCAAAACCCAAGAAGCCGATGCTTGCCCAGCCGTTCGAAATGAGTGGTGCCATGAAAGAAAGCAGAAGCGAGGATAAGCCGGCTGCGGCCCCGACGGCGAGCGATGATAGAAAGCAAGTCGTGAAGGAAAAGGCATCTCCGCTCGTCGCGGCATAATAAAAAGCATATCCGATTGCCGCCACGGCGCCGACGGCGGCGGCAACGATAGTTGCCACAATCGAGGCCCCGATCAAGAGTGCTACTCCGACTACGGCAAGGACGACTATTGCCGCCGCGGCAAGCCCGGCAATCAGAGCCTGCACATAGCGGTTTGACCATGCCTTCTCGGCCACGACCGCGACTGTGCGGCATAAGGGCGTCAACCATGGTTTTATGCAGCTGCGATAGAGTGCCTGGAAGACTTTACCAACACCTTTCCCAGCCCAGCTGATCGCGCCCCAAGCCCCTTTCAAGGCAGGGGTCACGGCCCGGCCAACAGCCTGGCCTGTCTCTTTTATTGCTGAAGCGAGACCACCCCCGATGGCCATAAAGCCCCTTCCCAACCAGGAAAAGAAGTTGCCTTTGTTATGGCGTTGCATATAGGTCCCCAGGGACTTGGAATCCTCCCAGGGACCGAGAAAAAGGCACTCCTGCGGGTCGAGTAACAATCCGTTTAAAAGTGGAAGCGGATCGATTGCTGTTCCATTCAGAAAAAGCCCGAAATGCAGGTGGGGGGCGGAGCTGGATTTATCCAATGAACCATCGCTTGCTCCTACCATCTGGCCGTCTTTAACCACATCGCCCGCCCTAACCGAGATCGATTGCAGGCAGACGTAAGTGGACTTGAATCCGCCGTCGTGGGAGATGCTCACACATGGGCCGAGGGGAGTGCGGCCGGCAAAAGCAACACGGCCGGATTGCGCCGCGTTTACCGGGCTTCCGCGGGAAAGAGCAATATCGATTCCCGCGTGGCCACCCGCACCGTAGTTTCCCCGGGAAGCGCGAAAGGGGCAGGTGATTTCGCCCTGCGCCGGCCATTGAAAGGAAGGTGCTTCCCCCCCGGCCATAGCGGCCGGGGGGGTTAGCAAGTGGAAGGAGAGAATGAGGAGGGTGAGAAGGGGAATTAGAAGGGGGAGGGCGGTTGCCCGGCTTTTGAAGGATGCCTTTACGCCCGCTCGCCTTGGATCAAGGCCGCTGCGGTCATCCGGTCGAATCCGCCGGCCCTCATATGGCCAGAAATGGAGTGAGGGCCCGCGCGGATTCATATCCGGTGACCGGGATTCGGGGCGTTTCTCCTTCCGGGTGAGAATCAATTTCAATAAACCTCCACGGTTACGGAAGTGGAGGCCTTCAAACCCTGGTTATCAAAGACCTGCAATGAAACCCGAAACTGAGCGGGAATGACCAGGGGATCGAAAACATGTTGCGCCCTTGCTCCTTCCAGAACAGTACCGTCTCCGCAATCCCAAAGGTACCTGACGATCTTGCCGTCCTCGTCATGTGAGAACGAGCCGTCCAGTACAACGTGAAGGGGCGCCGCGCCGCGCCGGGCCGAGATTGAAAGAACGGCGCGGGGAGCAATCGGTGTCGTTCTCTGCGTATCGGCGGTGGGCACGGGATCGGCGGTGGGCAAGGGCGCCGCCTGAGAATCCAAATCGGCCTGAGCCGAATCCTGTGTTTGAGCACCGGCGGCGGATGAAGAAGCCGGCGAGTTATCGGGGCCGGAGCTTATGGATAGATATATTAGATCGCCTTCACTGAGGATCGAGCCCTGCGCCGGTTCCTGAGCTGCGACCATTCCCACCGACCATAAGCGCGAGGGCGCTTCTCTCAACTCGACAAGGAGGCCGAGCTTTTCGAGGACTTCCCGGGCTTCCGCCGCTGGAAGGCCTTCGAGATCCGGGAGGGTCACGGCCGTCTTCTTGCTCTCCACGGCTGCCAGTTGGGAGTCCTTTCCATGTCCAAGGACACCTGATATCGCGGCAAAAAGAAGCCAGACGGTTATTCCGCCAAGGAGTATTAGGGATAAGACTTTCCATGAGTGGCGCTTGGTTGGGGGTTCTACAAACGTGCCAGACCGCTTTATAGATGCCGGCAAGGGCGAGAACTTGAAATAATTGTCAGTCTCTTCTGCGCTGGGTGTTGCCGGCGGCCGTTCCCTATCACCATCTGATGACTCCAGTTCCTCCAAGAGCAGGCGCGGTGAGGATGGGCGGTGGGAGGGCATTGGATCGAGACATCTCTCCAATAATGATTGGAGTCGCTCCGACGCGTCTTGCCGCGGCAGCATCTCCTTTATCATCAGGGCCAGAGAGTAGACATCCGATATTCTCGCGCCTTCCACCGCTCCGTCCGTCTCCGGAGCGCGGTAGGAGGATACACGGACCGACGATTTCGCATCCAGTTCCTCGATGATCCATGCGTACCCCGAGCGGATCATTTTCACCTGTCCCCGCCCGTCCACCCACAGTTGCCCCGGATTCAACCCCAAATAAAAAATGCCCCTGCCGTAAGCTTCGCTTAGGACCTGCGTCACGGCACGGCAAATTTCGACCACTTGTTGCCTGGGCAATTGCCCTGTCTCGGAAAGGACCTGAGTTACCGGCCGGCCGCCGGCGCTCTCCCTTATCAGGTATATGCAGCCCTCTTCCTCGAACCACTCTAAAAGCGGGGCTGCATAGCGACTGGATATTTTAAGGGAGGGGTCGAGCATTTGCCTCAACCGCTCCAATGATTCGATCGACTCACATTTGTCGATCTCGATCACGTCGACTTCGACATCGAGCCCATAGCTCCCGTCATGACAAAGGTAGGTGGTTACGCAAGAAGTCCGCTCTAGCTCCTTCAGGATTTGATATCTCTGCGCGAATGGGACTTTCATCATATTTACCTTCTATTCTAAGTTCACTGTCTTAGCTATGTTTATATATATCTATTAGTTAGTCAAGTAGTATTTTAACCTCGCTTGCCGCACTGGGATCTTGATGACATGCTTATGCAATGAAATGGGATCAGATAATAATGGGTTCCCTGGCCGTTATATGGGGAATAGTCCTCTTCTTCATGCGCCCCCAGATACTCGAGTTTTCACGTGAGGGAGGCCGGGGGTTTCGGGACAAGAGGGTTATAAACGCACTGGTGATAACGGCTATAATATTTCTCATCCCCGGCGGCCTGGTAATAATTATCCTTGGAGGTATTTAGCGGGTGAAAGTCTACCTCAACGGGAAAATAGTCAACGAGGATGAGGCGCTTATTCCGTTCATGGATCGCGGCGTTCTCTTCGGCGATGGCATTTTCGAGACGATCCGGCTTTATCAGGGGAAGCCTTTCAGGTTCGACAGGCACCTTGCCCGTTTCAATGAAGGCTGCCGGGGGCTCCGATTCTCCCAGCCACCCGATGATAGAACGATAGAGAATGCTATCAACGAGCTGTATCACATTAATGTTGGTGAGGGAGACGCCTATTGCCGGATGACATTAACCGGCGGAGCGTACGATGGGAGCAAGACCCTTAAAAGACTCGCCCCGCCCAACTTATTAATAGTGGTCACGCCGCTCGAACCCTATCCAAGACATTTCTATGAGAAAGGCCTTCGAGCCGTGGTACCGGGCATCCGGCGCAATGAGGGCTCGCCTCTCTCCAGCTTGAAGAGCACCAATTACCTCAATTCCATGATCGCCAAACAGGAGGCGGCGGATAGGGGGGCGGACGATGCCATCCTGTTGAACAACGGGGATTTCCTGGCGGAAGGAACCGCTTCCAACCTCTTTTTCGTCTCCCGCGGCCTGGTTATGACCCCGGATCCGGAATGCGGACTGCTACCCGGCATCACCCGCGAAACGGTCCTCGAGTTATGTGCCAAGCTGGGCCTGTCCGTCGAAATGGGATTTTATTCCACGGAGGAACTGCTGGGCGCCGACGAGGCCTTTCTTACAGTGAGCACCGGAGAGGTAGTCCCGGTGGCAGTGGTGGAGGGAAGCACCATCGGGGAAGTTTGCCCCGGGCCCATAACCTTGCGTCTTTCCCGAGCTTATAAGGGCCTGGTGCAAAAAGAGCTCGACATATAGGCACCTTGCAAGGTACCCCTTAACAAACGTACCCGTCCCCTTTGGGGGGCGAGGTTGAAAGGGCCTGGAATATGGCCTTGCCCTTATCGAGCGTCTCCTGGTATTCATCCTCGGGCACGGAGTCGGCCACGATTCCCCCGCCGACCTGAAAGTACGCCTTACCGTCCTTGGCGATGACGGTCCTGATTGCTATGTTCAAATCGAAATTGCCATTATATCCCAGGTAGCCAATGCTACCCGTGTAGATACTGCGTGCCGTCGGCTCCAGTTCATCGATTATCTCCATGGAGCGAATCTTGGGTGCACCGGTTATCGAACCGCCGGGGAAGCTCGCATGCAGGAGATCGACGACATCACGTCCGGGATGTAACTCCCCCACAACAGTAGAGACCAGGTGATGGACGGTCGCGTAGGATTCGATGACTGCGTGCTCCTTAACATCCACGCTGCCATAGGAACAAACCCTGCCCAGGTCGTTTCGCTCCAAGTCGACGATCATGGAAAGCTCGGCCCGATCCTTTGCGCTGGCTAGCAATTCCCCGGCCAGACGGCTATCTTCCCCGGCGTCATCCGAGCGAGGTCGGGTGCCCTTGATCGGCCTGGTCTCTACCCGGCTACCTTCGCCTTTCAAGTAGCGTTCGGGAGAGGATGAACAAATCTGCGCCTCCACGGCATTGAAATAAGCTGAGAAGGGGGCGGCATTCAACCGGCGCAACCTTCTATATAGAGTCCACGGGTGCTCCTTCAACTCCACCTCGAAGCGCTGGGTCAGATTAGCCTGGTAGATGTCACCGGCATAGATATATTCCTTCACCTTCTTCACGGCTTCAATATATTGATCGCGACTGAAATTGCTCAGGAAACTCGGCCGGGTCTTGATGTCACCGGTGGGGTATTCGGGAATGACCCTCGTCAGCTCCCGCCTCGCTTCTTCAATAACCTTGCCCGGATTATCCTGATGCAGGGCGGCCAGATAGATCTTTCCGGTCGTGTGATCGTGGGTCAGGATTCGATCATAGAAGGCAAAACAGAGCTCGGGCAAGGCAAGATCGTCGACAGCCTTGCCCGGGAGCCTCTCGATGTATCGGCCCAATTCATATGACAGGTAGCCCATTCCGCCTCCCAGGAAGGGAGCCAACCCGGGGAGTCCCTCATCAATAACGCGCTCATCGAGGGCACGTCGCAGCGCAAGTAAGGGATTCTCAACCGTTGCCGCTGGTCCGCCCTCCCGCCTCCACCACCTGCAATCGCAACCTCGGGTCGTGAGCACGAGATGGGGGTCGAAGCCTATGAACGAGTAACGCCCAAGGCGATCCATCGTGAGGCTCGAATCAAGAAAACACGAATAAGGCCTGCCGGCCAGGCGATCGAATATCTCCTCCATTCCCGGGGCTTCAGCCAGTTCTTCGATTTCACATCTGAGACGAATTCTCTCAACCTCGCCTACCAAACTCATGCGCATACCTCCAGGAAATTGGCAAGGAGTTGCAGGCCGAGTGGAGTCATAAAGGATTCGGGATGGAACTGTATTCCTTCCACGGAAAGTTGGCGATGACGCACACCCATGATCACCCCGTCCTCGGTGCGAGCACTGACGGCAAGGCAATCGGGAAGCGGTTCATCGAGGACGGCCAGAGAATGGTAGCGAGCGGCGCGCATGGGGCTGGGCAGCCCGGCGAAGACGCCCGCTCCATCGTGGTATATCTGGGAATTTTTACCATGCATGACATAGGGAGCACGATCCACCCTGCCCCCGTAAACCTCACCTATGCACTGGTGGCCCAGACAGACCCCGAGGATAGGTGCCACTCCCCCGAATTCGGCGATAATCTCCTTTGATATTCCGGCGTCACGCGGTGCCTTGGGGCCGGGTGAGATCACGATTCCCGCCGGCTGTAGATCCGCGACATCCTGAACGGTGGTGTGATCGTTTCGGGAGACAACCAGGTCCGCCCCCAGCATTCCCAGAAATTGCACCAGGTTATAGGTGAATGAATCGTAGTTGTCGATCATGAGGATCGGCCTTCGTCCCAAATTTATCACCTTCGGTATCTCAATAAAAAACACCCAGCCATTCACCCCGGCTGGGTGCCGACAGCTCAGTCGCCTGACATACCGGTCGATGCGGATTATAACACGGCAAAGAATACTTGTCCTTGGGTTATCATATAGACAACGAATTAAACGATTCCGGCTTATTCGGGAGGCTGCGTGTGCGAAGGAAATCATTACCGGTAATCACGATTCTCTGCATAATACTCCTTGCTGCCATCCTCATTCCGGGCTGCGGCAGGAAAGAGGCCAAGACTACCAGCCTGAGTACCCCCGTCCTCGACAGCGGGCCGATAAGCGGGTTCCTGGAGGATGGCATCTGGACCTTCAAGGGAATCCCTTATGCGGAACCGCCGCTCGCCGAATTGCGCTGGAAAGAGCCGCAGCTGGTCCAGCCCTGGACAGACGTTCTTGCCTGTACCGAATACGGGCCGGCCTGTCCGCAACCTGCCTCCGATTTCGACGGCCTAATGCAAATCGGAAAGACCGACGAGGATTGCCTCTATCTGAATGTGTGGAGCCCGGCTTCGAGCCCGGATGAGCGCCTCCCGGTCATGTTCTGGATTCATGGCGGCGGTTTCTCGACCGGTTCCGGTTCCCTGCCCCTGTACGAAGGCCACAACCTTGCCAAGCGGGGCGTGATTGTAATCACCATAAATTACCGGTTGGGACAACTGGGTTTCATGGCCCACCCGGAACTCTCCAAGGAATCGCCCCATGGTGTGTCCGGCAACTACGGATTGTTCGATCAGATAGCCGCCTTGAAATGGGTGCAGAAAAACATTGGTGCTTTTGGAGGCGATCCCTCCGCGGTAACCGTCTTCGGTGAATCGGCCGGAGGGATGAGCATCTGTGACCTGATGGTCAGTCCACTGGCTGATGGTCTGTTTGCCCGAGCGATAGACGAGAGCGGACCTTTTGTCGATCTTGGACTGCAGCTGCAAACCTCCGACACGCTGGCCGATGCGGAAACCGCCGGCCAGGATATCGCCGGCAAGTTGGGTTGCAGCCAGACTAGTGATGTCCTGGCTTGCCTTCGCAGCAAGAGTCCCGACGAACTTATGCAAGCCGGCACGCCACTTAACAGGATGCTCAGCCCCCTCCCCCTTGGCCCCAATGTCGACGGCTTTGTCCTTCCGGACAAGCCCTCCACCCTGTTTGCAGCCGGGAAGCAACAGGCAATTCCTTTCATAAACGGAGTCAATGCCAACGACGGCTCCATCTTCGCCCCTGATCTAACGCCCGAGCTCTATCGAATGTACTTGAATTTCGTCTACGGCAATTTTGCCGATCAGGTCTTCGCGCTCTACCCGGCTTCCACGCAGACGGAGGTAAAACCGGCGCTCACCCGCCTTATTACGGAGATGGGTTTTGCTGCTTCATCGCGCTTGGCCTGCGCCTCGATGACCAAGGTCGGTCAACCGACCTATATGTATCAGTTCACACGAGTTCCCAGCGACTCTCGGGCGCAAGCCCTGGGCGCTTTTCATGCCCTGGAAATATTCTACGTCTTCAATAATTTCGATAAGATTTCGCAACTGGGCTCTCCTGAGGCGGCGGACATCAAGCTTTCCGAGGACATCATGAATTACTGGGTTGGATTTGCGAAGACCGGCGATCCCAACAGCTCGGCCATGGGAGCACCACTATGGCCGAATTACGGAACCGGCAGCATTTACCAGATACTGGGGGACACGGTGACCACCGGTTCCAACCTGAATAACGCAGCCTACGAGTTGGTCCTGAAGATCAACGGCATAACCAACCCCTAAGGGTTACACCCCGAGCAACCTACACAAAGGTGCCTGACACCTTTGTGTAGGTACGTTTGTTAGGCTAGAAGCCGAGGGTCTCTCCAACCAGGAAAACCTTGAAATCCGTTGCCATCGGGCGGCGGCTGATGATCGTTGTTATGCGGCATATCCTTCCCGGCTTCGAGCAGTCCTGGCACTGTCCCTTTTTTACACAGGGCGTATCCATGTTGTAGCGCGCGGCGTTGGCCGGAGCCGCCACCTCGCGTATGCGCCGCAGTCCCGCCTCCACATCCGACACAAGCTTGTTGTAGCCGGCGATTACGATTACGGTGGGCGGGCCGAAAGAAAGCGCGGCTACCCTGTTTCCCATGCCATCCACGTTTACGATTTCCCCGCGCAGCGTGATCGCATTCGAACTGGAAAGGTAGAAGGGGCTCGCCGAGGCCTGACGCCTGGTTTGCATAGCCTCCTCGAAACTCATGTCCGGATCGTGGACATAAACGCGGTTGCCCCTCGCCTTCAATTCCTCCAACAACCCGATCTGCCTGATCGTCCAGGAACCGCCACAGCCGACCGGGGCATCATCGGGTATGACTTCCAGCACCGCCCGCGTTAGCTCTTCACGAGTCTGAAAGAATCGCGCATCGAACTCGCGCTTCTGCAGGCTCTCGACCGCCGAATTACACCTGGCACTCACATAGCCGGCCCAGACCTCGCCCATATGAGAAAAGCTCATCCCTCCTCCTTCCCAAATCTTTATAATTCATAGTAAGCATGCCGATAAGTCTTATGATTTTATACCAGGCAAATCGTTTAAGACAGGCGAGACTGGCGCCGGGAGGTTCATTTGAATCGTCGGGAACTCTTGTTCGGTGCGCTGGCCGGCCAGGCGACGGATCGCTTCCCCGTAATCGGCCCTGGTGGACTCATAAACGTCATCAATAGATCGGTTATCGATCGCCTCGGTATTCCTCTGCCCGCCGCCCACTACAGCGGGATGATGATGGCGGAGCTGGCGGCTGCCGCTTATGACATGGTCGGCTTCGACAATGTGGGCCTTCCATTATGCCTGACGGTTGAAGCAGAGGCCCTGGGATCAAAGGTCGGTATGGGTGACGCGACCACCCTCCCTCACATCATCGCCTTTCCCGATGTCCCTATAGAGGAAATCATCGACAACGCCCTGCCCGCGCTTCTCAATCACGGCCGCCTTCCCCAGGTGTTGCGGGCAGTCGAGCTGGTACATAGCATGAAGCCACAGGCGCCGGTGATAGCCAATCTGGCCGGTCCGGCTACACTCGCGGCATCGCTCATAAGACCCTCCGATATGATACAGCTCCTGCAAAAAAACCCCGGCCTCTTAAATCGCCTGCTGGAGGGGGTCATCTCATTCCTCTGTGCCTATGCCGAGGCACTGGTTGAGAGCGGGGCGGATATCATTATGATAAACGAGCCAGCGGCGCGTTCCGGCTCATATATGGGCTTCGACCTGTTTCACAACGTCGTCCCTTACTTGAACGAGCTTAGCCGGTACGCCCATTTGGGAGGCGCGAAGTTGATCCTGCATGTGTGCGGCGGCCGGATTGATCACGTCAAGATGTGCAAGGAAACCCAGATCGACGCCTATTCATTCGAGGCCGAGATCGACCCAGGCGAAGCGAAGGAAATTCTGGGGAAGCCGGTTATCGGGACCGTGCCTGCTTCGCTGATACACTACTTCCCACCCGAAATGGTGCTCGAGGAGACCCTGATGGCGGTGAGGCGCGGCGCCGATATGATGTGCCCGCCATGCAGCTTGGGTCTGGAGATGCCCTTTCAAAACCTGAGGATAATGAAGGAAGCCTCACACCGGTTCGGCGCTTGATGGCGTTAGAATGGACTAAATCGGTTCTTGCTAAGCGGAGATATCATGCCTGTCCTTCCGCCTATATTTGCATGGGGATTTGCCAATCGCCAAGCCGGCACAGCCGAACCTTGTCATCTATCACTATATAGGTCGAGCACTCCTCGTCTTCGAGCCAGCAACCGCAGTTGGCCATCAAGACCTTGCAGCCTCCCACTTTTATGCGGGAAAAACCGGGACGGTGGGTGTGACCGAAAACGAAAACGTCCGGGATGTATCCCGGCAACAACCTTAGCAGCAGTTCCCTTGCTTCATTGATGTTCTCCTCGACACTGGTATAGCGACGGGGGCTGTTTCCGGAGCGCGCTTCGAAGCGGAGCAACTGTGCCAGCATGCGAATAAGCCGGTAGAAACGGTATTCGCCGGCTACGATCTCAGGCACACTCGCGGTCACGGTCAGCAGTTCGAAAAAGGGTTTGTTCAGGCGGTCGAGATCAGAGATCGAGATGCCCTGCGAAGTGCAGAGGATCAATCTGGCAAGCCAGGCCGATTTCAACCACCAAAAGGAAGGGCTGAAGAAATCGAGGTGGTGGCCATGCATGAGAAGAAATCTCTTCCCACTCACCGCAAGTGAAAGGAATGGATAGACTAGGCGTAAGGTCAGACCCTTCACTTGCCGTGATTCCCACATCGCACCATCGCCGGTCAAGACAATCGATGAGCCCGGCCCCTCGTGCCAGCCCAGCCCGCGCCGCTGCCCCTGTTCCTCGCTGAATGTATTCAAGTGGTAGTCATGGTTCCCGGGAACCAGGACGATTTCCTTTGGTCCCTCCCAGGCACCCAATGCCTGAAAAAACATGTCTCCAGCCCCGACAGCTTCCCGTAGCCCGGTCCGCCATAGGTCCCAGATGTCACCGAGCAGCACCAGCTTATCCACCCGCCCCAGCTCGATCAGCTCCCTGAAGAGCCTTTCGACATTATCTCTCTGAGTCAGCAGGGACCCTTCCTCTCCAAAGTGAAAATCGCTGATTACGACGATCCTATGCACGCCGTCAGGCACGTTGTCCTCCTTTAACCGGTAACATGCCTTGAGATATAATGCGGATAATTCATTATAGCGGACATAGATACAAACCCTGGAAGGGTGAGCAGCAATAATGATAACGGCCGATAATCCTCTAGCGCTCATCGGCGGAACTCCCCTCGTGAGATTGAACAAGGTGGCACCGGCCAATCCAAAGGTCGAGGTATTCGCCAAAATGGAAGGCTACAACCCGTGCAGTTCCGTGAAGGACCGCATTGCAAAATATATGATCGAGGGCGCCGAAGATCGCGGCGAGCTGACCAAGGATAAGATCATAGTGGAGGCCAGCAGCGGCAACACCGGGATAGGCTTGGCCATGGTTGCAGCCCACAAGGGTTACCGGTTGAAGATAATCATGCCCGAATCGATGAGCGTCGAGAGGCGCAGAGTAATGCAGGCCTTCGGGGCCGAGGTCATTCTTTCCCCGGGAGAGGAAGGTATGAACGGCGCCATAGAGAGGGCTTCGCATCTGGGAGGTGATCCCTCCTACTACAATCCCGACCAGTTCGGCAATCCTGATAATGTGCGCGCCCATTACGAGGGCACCGGAGCGGAAATTGTGGAACAGATCGAGGATATTGATTTGCTGGTGGCAGGGCTGGGCACGGGCGGCACCATAATGGGCGTAGGCCGGAAGCTAAGGGAAACCTATCCCAAGCTGAGAGTCGTTGGCGTCGAACCCTACCCCAAATCCCTGATCCAGGGGCTGCGCAACCTGCAGGACTTCATCCCTCCCATTCTCGACACTCGCATAATGGACGAGAAAATAAATGTAGAGGACGGCTGCGCATTCAATACCGTAAGGGTTCTCGCCAACATTGAAGGCCTTTTCGTCGGCATATCCTCGGGAGCGGCGGTGCATGCCGCCTTACAAATTGCTGACGGTATGGAGCGGGGGAGGATCGTAGTGATACTTCCCGACCGCGGCGATCGCTATCTCAGCACCGACTGCTTCAGCTGCCAGAATCTTGAATGTGTTTACCGAGATTTCATAGATTCCCTGCCTACAAGAAACCGCTAACCTGCCTTTGCATCAAGCAGATTTCAAGCTCAAATGCGCTATAGAAAGGCGTTCTTGATGTCGATTAATCCTATAATCTTAGAAATGAAAGGATGCAAATGAGCTACAAAGAAGCAGGGGGCTAGCGGCATGCCTTCCGCGACGGATCGGCTTTCACAACTCCTTCTAAAAAACAAAATCCTCACCGAGGCGCAGCTGGCGAAGGCGCTGGCACGGCAGAAAGAAGCGGGTGCCTCGCTGGGCCGTGTCTTGCTGGAAATGGGGATGGTAAAAGAGAACCAGCTGGCCGAGGTTATCGCCAACGAGCTCGGGATGGAGTATATAGACCTCCTTGAATACAAGATAAATATCCATGCCACCACCTCGATCGACGAGGCCACCGCCTCTCGTTACACTTGCATACCGATCGACTTCGAGGATGAGAAAATGATAGTTGCGATGGCAGACCCTACCAATATCTACGCCCTGGATGATATCCGCCTGAGCACTGGTTATGAGGTAAAGCCGGTTGTCTGCGCGAAGGATGACATCGTGAGCGCAATACAACGCTACTACCACCTGGATACGGATGTCGTCGAGGAGGCATTGGAGGCCAGGCCCGACGAGGAGATCGAGGGGATATCGGGAGTAGTAGACGATACACCACTGGTGCGCTTCACGACCACCATGATCGCCGAAGCAATCAACCGGGGTTCGAGCGATATCCATATCGATCCGCGTGAGAACGAGGTCTTGATAAGGTACCGCATCGATGGCGTCTGCCAGGAGATCAAACGAGTTCCCAAGAATATCCATACCGGGATCGTCTCGCGCATCAAGATCATCTCCGATCTTAACATCGCCGAGAGGAGAGTGCCCCAGGACGGCCACTTCGGAATGATATCAAACGGCAAGAACATCGACTTCCGAGTCGCGGTGCTTCCGACCGTCTATGGAGAAAAGGTGGTCATGCGTATCCTGGACAGGTCTAGCATCCTGCTGCGCCTCGAGGATCTCGGTTTCATGCCCCAAGCCCTGGAAAAATTCACCGAGGCATTCAGCCAACCCCACGGCGCCCTGCTCGTAACTGGGCCGACGGGTAGCGGCAAGTCGACTTCTCTTTACGCCACCCTTAACGTCCTGAATACCGAGGAGAAAAACATCACTACTGTGGAAGATCCGGTGGAGTATCGTTTGAGCGGCATAAACCAGGTGCAAGTAAACCCCAAAGCAGGACTTACTTTTTCCAACGCCCTGCGCAACATACTGCGTACTTCCCCCGACATACTGATGGTCGGAGAGATCCGCGACCGCGAGACGGCAAAGACGGCGATAGAAGCCGCCCTAACAGGACACCTGGTGCTTTCCACCCTCCACACCAACGATGCCCCCAGCGCACTGCCGCGACTTATAGAGATGGGGGTCGAAGCCTTCCTGGTGTCCTCGGCGGTGAACTGTGTTATGGCTCAAAGGCTGATCCGCAAGCTCTGCCCCAATTGCAAGGTTCCATATGAACCCGACCCGGTCGTCTTGAAAAACCTGAATTTCCCCATGAATGGTGATGCGGCGGATATGGTCCTATATAAGGCGAATGAGAATGGCTGCGCCAAGTGCAGCGGCACCGGCTACAAGGGCCGCATCGGGTTATACGAGGTGATGCCCATGAGCCCCGAGATCCAGCGACTAACGGTCAAAGAGGCATCATCGACCATGATCATGACCCAGGCCATTGGGGAAGGCCTTCTCACTATGAAGGATGACGGGTTCATGAAAGTGAAGCTGGGGAACACCTCGATCGAAGAAGTAATGCGAGTGGTTGCTGTTTAATTGGGGGGGCGGTGCCTGAACATCAACATTTTCCTGATTACAAAAGGCTTGCCTCAATTGTTTAAAAATGTTGATGTTCAGGCTCGACCCCCCAATTAAATGGCGTTTATTGCATCATCCAGGTTTTCATAGAATTCCATAATCCTGACAAACTGAACCAAGCGAAAGAGCTCGCCCACCATATCCGAAGCCCGGGCCACGACCAACTTTCCCCCGTCCCTATTGGCCTTATTGAAAGTATCCATGATAACGGAGAGTCCGGCGCTCGACAGGTAGCTGGTGTTTTTGAGGTCGAGGACGATGCGGTTAATGCCGCTTTTGTAAACTGAGGTCAGGAAAGAGAAGAACTCCTCTACGTTGGTGGAATCGACTACCCCTTCGATCTCGACGATTCCCTTTCCCTCTTCCTCCAATACCTTAATTTTCCACGCCATGTTCGGCTTCTCCCTCTTCGGAGGCCCCACCCTTGAAAGCTCTGCCCATCTGCAAGAAGATCTCGGGGATCGGCGGCATGCCGAAGGTGATGAAGAAGGCGGCTGCGCTGGGTAGCAGTAGTATCAAAATGAAGGCCGTGGGGAACATGGCTTCCATAATATTCCTCATGATCTGCGCCCCGTTCTCCCAGATGAATTTAAAGGAAATCAGGTCGAAGAAAATTGTTCGGAAGGCCTGGTTCTTTACTATGATCAGGAACCAATGCAGGAATTCTCCGAGGAAAATCGAGCCGAAAGTAACCAGTCCGGCCTGGATGGCCAGCCTGTTGCCATGCTTCTTGCCTGCCTTCCACCAGAAGAGCAATCCCATAACGATTCCGATTATCAGGGCATGGATTCCGTATTCCTGATCTTTGGGAATCAGATAAGCGTTGGGGACGGCCCAGAGCACCGCTCCCAGAAGAAGCATGAGAACGATGAATGCGGCGGCCCGCGGCTTGCTGCCGGCTATCGACGTGTCCTCTGAGACACGAGGCTGGGCGAGGAAGGACCAACGCTCAGCGCGTTCTTCCCTGGCCGCGCTGATCTCCTCGGCGGTGCGTTTCGGCGTTTTTACCCTCGCCGGTTTCTCCCTCGGTTCGCGTTTGGGTTTCTCGCGCGGCTTTTGTCTCGGCCTCTCCTCGGGGATCTCCTCAATGGGGATCTCGATCGGCAATATCTCCTCCATAAGGTCCTCCTGGACCCCGGGCATGAGGAGAGTCGAGACCACATCGGAGATCAGATCATCGTTTGAAGGAGCTTGAATATCTTCAACCGGTTCTTCCAGCTCTTTTACGGCGGGTGCCGGCGACTCTTTTTTCTCACGGACCTTGGCTACCCAGCGTCCTTTGGGACTCTTGTCCTTTTTCTCGGGCTCCAGGAAGCTGAAGTCCTGATCGGGCCCTCCGGCCAGGAAGCCTTCATCCGATTGCCCGGCCTCCGCTTCCGGGGCTTCTGGTTCAGTCGCCGTGGCCCTGGGTTCGGGCGGGGTCTGGAGTACGCTTTCCGGAATGTGTCCCTGTATCAGCCGTTCCCGCCTGGCAGCCAGCTCTTGCTTTCTGGCCGCCCGGCCCCGAAGCTTTTCGCTTTTTGCAGCCTGGGGCTCGGGTTTCTGCTGGAGGCTCGAAGGTTCGTATTCCTTTGTTATGTCACTTAATTTTCGGCGGTAACATTCAGGACATAGCGTTGTCTGGTCGGTTTCCCGGACGCAATCGATACAGAATTCGGCGCCACAGTCCTTGCAAGCCGTCACGGTTCGCTTTCCCGGGTGTCGCGGGCAGTTCAAGGATACCTCCCTGTTCTCTATCGCTCCGTCCTTGTGATTCTACAAGTTTAGCTTTCGGCCTGTATATGGATATTATTAACTCCGGCTCACATAGAGCCTATTTATCTCCAACTCCACCTGCTCCAGCACGGCATCTATCTTGGACACCTTGAGGTTGACGTAAAGTTCCTCGACCACCGTCCCGTAGCCGGCGATCAGAAGATTCATACTATCGAAATCCGGGTTGGTTTCTAGATCGATGGTCGTCGATCCCCCCGATGCTACTACAATCAGATTGCGGGTCAGGTTGAGAAGAGTGGTAAAGACTTCCAGGAAGAGGGTCTTGTAGTCGGCCAGCAGAGCCGGTACCTCCACCCCTTGCAGGTTGCTTATGGCCGGCACAGTGGCGGCTTCCAGCCTCCTCAATCGCACCAGCAACTCGGCATCGTCCTGCGGCTGCTCCAGCTGAGTTATTACAGCTTCCTCCCGCAAGATGGGTTCAATCGCCTTCAGTATCTCTTCCAGTCCGTTATATACTTCGTCCAGTTGCGCTATGCCCTCCCTGGTGGCATCGATATAAAGGCGAATATACTGTCCCAGCGGCTCGAGTTCCCCGTCGTAGGTCAATTCATCCAGACGGTCGGTACTGGCCTTCAGAACCCGGAGCTTGGCGCGGCTGGTGCCGATACTGCCCAATGCGTTCTGGAGAAAATTGGCATTTTCGAAATCGAATTCCTTCAATGTACCGATGAATCCCGTAACCTCGGCGAGCTGGGATGTACCTTCCCTCAGGATTTCATCGATTTCCTCGACCTTGTCCCTTGTTCCCGATTGGCATCCGGCCGCCATAACTCCCAGCAGCAGCAGGGCGGTGAGAACCACCGCGATAATGAGCTTTGCCATGTCACGCCTTTCGTACGTGTTCTCCTCGTGCATTAGCTAATATCGTCCCGCGCGGAGCGCTTATTCAGTATGTTTTTTACTGCCTGACGAGAAAGCCGGCCCGAAGGCCGGCTTACCTTCCCTATTGCGCTAGAACTTAGAGCGGATCGCCTCCGTTGGCGTCCCAGCCGAATCCCTCAACCTTGCAATTCAGATGATGGCCCAGCCCCAGCACGTTGAGGTCGGAATGGATACGGACTACGAACTGGTCAAAGAAGCTGATCGGGTTGGAGTCGTTGTCGGGATCAACGCCGGTCGCGTTCAGAGCATTGACTAATGCCTGGCCCCGGGCGCTCTGGCTCGGACCTCCCAGGTTGAGAATCAGGTTGGTCAGGAAGGTCGGGTTGCCGGCTATCGCGCCGGCAAGGACGTTGGGATCCAGGGCTCCGATCAGGCTGGTCAGGAACGTACCGTTTACATTGAGCGCAGTGGCGATGACGCTCGGGTTGAGGTTGGTGATCAGGTCCTCGAGGAAGGCCCCGTTCACGTTAATCGCGCCAGCGAGCACGGTCGGGCTGAGGTTTGCGATCAGGTTGTTCATGAACGTGGCGTTGGCGTTGATTGCGGCGGCCAGGACCACCGGATTGAGGTTGGTGATCAGGCTGGTCAGGAAGGCCTGATTGTTATTGACGATATATGCGACCTGACTGGTGTTGAGCCTGGAGACCAAGGTGGTCAGCCAGTTCCTCACCGCGTTCGAATTCAACACGTTCGCCACTACCTGGGAGTCGAGGCCCGTCAGCAAGTTGGTAAGGAATGCGCTGTTGGCATTGATGGCATTGGCGAGTACCGTCGGCGACAGGTTGGTCATCAAGTTGGTGACAAATGCCTGGTTGCCATTGACCGCTCCGGCTATTATGGCCGGATTGAGGCGACCGACCAGGCTGTTCATGAAGGTCCCATTTGCGTTTATTACATTGGCTACGATTTGGGGATCTAGAGCCGCGACCAAGTTGCTCGCAAAGGTGCCGTTCGCGTTTATGGCGGCCGCGACCACCGTCGGGTTAAGGGCTCCTACCAGGCTGTTCACGAAAGCGCCGTTCGAGTTGATGGCGCTGGCTATGACACTGGGATCCAAGGCACCCAGGAGAGTGGTCATGAAAGCCCCGTTGGCATTGATGGCATTGGCCAGGACGGTCGGATCGAGGTTGGCGATGAGACCGTTTATGAACGCCGGATTGGCGTTTATGGCCATGGCGACAATGGAAGGATCAAGGTTCGCGATCAGCGCCTGCACGAAGGTCAGGTTCCCATTGATGCCCCTCGCTGTAGCCGCCGCGGTATTGGTATTCAATCCCCGCAGCACGTTCTCAAGGAGGGTATTGCCCACTCCTCTCGCTGAGTTGGTATTAACCGCTGTGGCGAGTACGGAGCCGTTGAGATTATCCAGAACGCCTCCGAGAAGTCCATTGCTATTGTTGTTTATCCCTTGCGCGATATGCAGGCCGGTGTTGGCATTGAGATCGGCCAGGATGGCATCAAGAAGCCCCATGTTGGCGTTGACCCCACTCGCGATGTGGTGTCCGGCGTTGGCATCAAGGTTGGCGAGCACGGAGTCGAGCAGGGTAATATTGTTGTTGAGGCCTTGCGCAACATGCAGACCTGTGTTGCCGTCCAGATCCGCCAGGATAGCATCCAGCAGCGCCATATTTGCATTGATTCCCGCTGCCACATGATGTCCTGTATTCGCGTCGAGGTTAGCGAGTATCGCATCCAGTAGTTCGGTGTTGGCATTCATGCCTTGGGCGATGTGGAGACCGGTGTTGGCGTTCAA
>Ga0154635_106_pt2 | contig 67843 bp, 60 predicted proteins | sample Rifle2008BG13ft_FD_116064 | JGI IMG/M metagenome (GOLD analysis project Ga0154635, IMG submission 116064) | Solincola sediminis RBG_13_55_18
TCGACACCGCTTTCGGTAGAAGGGAATCCGTTGGGCAGCGTATCGAGGACTTTGGCCAACCTTGAGTAAACGTCTTCATTCATGATAAAGGACCTCCCTGGCTTCTTTTTTTCAATTATAACCTAGGGGGCTATAAGCAGCTTGATGCTTATTGCCAACAGTGCGGCGGCTACCCAAGGATGTTGGGCTTAATATCCGGCTACGTCATCTCCGCCTCTTGCGTGACCGAACGAACCCATGTAATCAAAGTACATGGCACGCTCGGCCAGAAGACTGGCCGAGCCGTCTTTAGAACGAACACGGATCGAGAACTCGAGCGATTGCCGCCCCAACACGTCGTTGGCATATACTGTCGTGCGCGAGTAGGGGGCGAGGGCAACTTCCTCCTGCATCACTTCACCACTCATGAGGATGTAATCCACCACCGCGGTTTTTCCCTCGGCACTGGTGTTCTGAATAAGTAGCCAGGTCTCGAATTGCGAACCGTTGTTACCCGTGTAACCTTCGGCGAAATATAAGGTGGATTTGGGTGATGCCGTCCCGAGGCAGTTGTGCCCACCCTGCCAGCGCAGGCGATAATCGAAATACATGGCCCGTTCTACCACCACGGGTAGCATTGCGTGAACATGCGCACTTATCATCTTTCCTTCCCCAACACAGGCATCGGCATATATCGTGAGGCGACTCATTGCCGCGGCTGTGGCATTGAAAGCCTGGGTGCTTCCGTCCGGGAACATGAAAGTAACCTGGACGGGATTTGCTTCGCTGTTGTTATTTGCCACCAGGATATACTCGTCGAAAAGGCTTCCCGACCAACCGGTGTAGCCCTCCGCCAGATACCAGTCATTGCGGGTCTCGCTTGAAGCTTTCCCGATATGCCCGCCGGAATATGAGCCCTGGTAGGAGAAGTACATGGCGCGCTCGGCTACAACTGGCTGATCGCTCTCGATTCGGGCGCTAACCTCCCGCCCTTCGCCCACCTCGTTATCCACGTTGATATTGAAGCGGCTGCGGCCGGACACCTGAAAGTCCTTCGTCTCACTCGCTCCCCCTGGAAACATATAGGTGACGCGAAAGTTGGCCGTTGCGGTGCCGGGATTAAGAACGAGAATCCATTCATCGAAGGGACTGCCTGAAGTGCCGGTGAAACCTTCCGCGAAGAAGAGGTCGGCCGTGGGCGCTGTCGAGCCAATCGCCTGGTGTCCCCCGTTTATCTCATTGTGATTGAAATATAAAGCGCGCTCGCAGATAAATCCGCTGCTGCCCTCTATTATCGATGCCAGCCCGACTTCATTGGGCATCTCCGCATTTGCGAGAACCGTTCGCCTGCTGTGAGCGGGCAGGCTGTGATCGAACTGCCTCTCAACTCCCTTGTCGTTCATATAAGTAATCGTTACGGTGATGTCATTATCTTCCATATTGGATAGCAGCAGGTATTCATCAAAACCGGGCTGCGTGCTTCCTTCCGCGAAATACCATTTACTCGGTAGATCCGATGCCGAGGGATTGACTACACTCGCTTCCTCACCCGGCAGGCCGGTTGCGTTGAGCATCCCGGTGTTAGTTATAGAAGCCCCTGCGGGAAGATCGCTTGCTACCTGTACCCGGAAGGTTACTGTAGCCGCGCCTCCTGCGGAAATCACACCCGCCGCCTGTACTTGCGAATTTACGGCGATACCTGTGGCGAGCGGCGTTGTTCCACCGACATCGGGAATGAGAGTTCCATTCAAGGTTGTCGAATGCTCCAGATAAGTAGTGTAGGGAGGGATTGCATCGGTCATGGAGCACCCCGTCGCCTGCCCGTCACCCTTGTTTGTCGCTAGCAGGGTATAGGTAATGTTTTGCCCCCGGGTAATCGCTCCGGAAGGAGAAGAAGTTTTCTCTAAGGATAGGGTGGGTCCGGTGCTCTTCCATATCTCGATCCCGGTTGTCGTGTTGTAAGTAGCGACGTAGAGACGTTGATTGAAGGGCGCCAGTGCGTAACATCGTTTATTGTCTGTATCTCCAAAACCGTTGGTATTGGCCATTTCCCACGTCGTGCCGTCATAACTCCAGACTTCACCTCCGCCGGCGTTCTGAGTGCCGAGGTAGAGGCGGTTTTCAAAGATAGTCATGCTGCGGGAACAGTAATTGGCCGGATCACCATAACCGTCCGTGTTTGCCTGTACCCATGTGCTGCCATCATATCCCCATACTTCGGTTCCATTTACCTGGTTATAAGTTCCTACGTAAAGGCGGCCGTTGTACTCCAACATGCTATGACAAAGGTTGTTGGTGTCACCGAAGCCGTCAGGGCTCGCTTTCACCCAAGTGCTGCCGTCGAAACCCCATACCTGAATACCGGTAGTATAGTTCATTGTACCCGCATAAAGCCGGCCATTATAGGTTGCCAGATTGTAGCAATAGCCGTTCTGAGGCTCCCCGAATCCACCTGTCGCGGATGCACTCCAGGTGCTACCGTCATAGCACCAGACCTCGCACCCTTCCCAGGCATTATAGGTGCATGCATAAAGCTTGCTGTTATATAGGGCCATGCCGAATATGACCAGGTTGGCTACTTTTCCGAAACCGCTTGCCGTGGACAGCGACCATGTAGCGCCATCATAGGACCACACTTCCCCGCCGTCGGTGAAATTACATGTGCCGATATAGAGCTTGCCTTGGTAGACGGCCATTGAATCCGTATAAGTATTGGCCGCATCGCCAAAACCGTCCGTATTCACCTGTGACCACGAATTGTCATCATTGCGACGCCACACTTCAGTTCCCGTCGTCTGGTTGTAAGTGCCTACGTAAAGGTGATTGTCATAAACTTCCATGTCGTAGCTGGCTCGGTTGTTTGTGTCCCCGAAGCCGTCAGGATTGACCTGAATCCAATCAAGGGGGGCGGCCCGAGCCCGGGCGGAAAAGCCGAGTACGCCTGCGAGAAGGGATGCCACCATAAGCATCACCATAATTATTCTGGCCGGCCATCTCTTCAACTCAATCACCTTCGGGGATTCTTTCATGAGTGCGGACATCAGAAATCGTATTAATACCTCCTATTATCTGGCTCGTCAATTTCACATTATAATGGGTCATTTCCCTGGTAAACGGTATTATATGGCGGTTTAGAGGGGGTATCTGAGGATTGAGGGCGTGTCACTGCGAGGAGCGTAGTGACGAAGCAATGACAATCGTTGGATCGATTAGCCGCTTACATTCCTTGCAATGACATCAGAACTTGGTCAAAGCCCGGGAAGGAGATATCCACGCATTCCCAGCCGGAAATGGCTGTCTCGGCTTCTGCGCACAAAGCCGCCACTGCCAGAGCCATGGCGATGCGATGATCACCGTGTGAATCCACCTGCGTACCTCGCAGCTTGTTCGGACCTTGTATGCTGAATCCGTCCGGTAACTCGTCGATCCTGGCTCCCATTTTTCTGAGTTCCGTGCATATTGCCGCTATGCGGTCGCTTTCTTTCACTCTTAATTCACCGGCTCCCCTCACAGTTGTGGTCCCTCTTGCCATGCATCCTATCACCGCAAGCAGCGGCACCTCGTCGATCATGGCGGGGACGCGCCATCCTTCAAGCTCGATGCCGGATAGTTGCGTCCCTGAAACCTTTAAGTCACCTCGTGGTTCATTATCCATTTCCTGGTAATTAGCTTCGATAATCAGTGCCCCCATTGAATTGAGGACACTCAGGAAGCCGGCCCGAGTAGGATTGAGACCCACATTCTTTAATAGAAGCCTCGATCCTGGTATAACAACGGAGGCCGCAATGAGAAAAGAGGCGCTCGACATATCGCCCGGAATTGCTATCTCTCGCGATTCCAACGATGATTTCTTAATCGTAATGGCATCGTCTCCAAATGAAAGCTCAGCCCCCATCAAAAGGAGCATCCTCTCTGTGTGGTCACGTGAAGAACGACCTCCAATGATGGTCGTCTCGCTATCAGCCTGCAGACCTGCAAGCATGAGGGCCGACTTGACCTGGGCGCTGTCCACTTCCATTAGATGCTCGATACCATGTAGTGGGCCGCCTTTTATTCTAAGAGGAGGCTTCGTACCATCTTCGCTCCCTGTGATCTCGGCGCCCATTCGGCGCAATGGTTCGATTATGCGTCCCATAGGACGTGTTCGTAATGATTCATCTCCGGTTATTACGCTCTCGAAGGAGCGGCCGGCGAGCACACCGGCCAAAAAGCGCATGGTAGTTGCGGAATTCCCGGCATCCAACACATCGTGGGGCTGGCGAAAGGCTTCCGGACCGTGCCCCTCGATTGTAAGTGCATCATCTTCCAGCTTCCAATTAATACCTAGTTCTCTCAGGCAGTTAAGAGTGCTCAGGCAGTCGCCTGAGCGAAGGAACGGCCGAGCGACAGTCTCCCCTTCCGCAAGCGCTCCCAGTATGGCGGCCCGGTGGGATATGGATTTATCCGGTGGGACTTCTACCTGTCCGCGAAGGGAGGAGACACCGTGGAAAGTCATATCCATTACTATCCTCCCAACGTCCTGCCCATGGTTACCCTGTAGCCCTTAGCTCTGAGCGCATCAGCCGCCCGCGCCGCATCCTCTGCACCGCTTATGGAAAGCCTCAATAATCCTTGCCCGCTTTCAAGCGGGTGCACCAATTCGATATCCACGATGTTTATACCCAGCTCCCCTACCGCCAGGGTGACATCGCTGATTACGCCCGGCCGGTCCTCGACCGCCAAAGTCAGGTTAAAGAGGCCGGCGAGCGATTCGCGCAGTGCCGGGGCCAGGTTTTGCCTTCCCCTGCTCGCCGTTTCCATCCAGCCTTCCAATGCGTTTTCATCGGACTGCTCCAACATGCGGCCTATGCTTCGCAATATTTCCATGGATTCATTCAGCGATTCCGCGACCGCATCCCGGTTCTCGAGAAGGATATCCAACCAGATACCGGGACTTGAAGCCGCTATGCGGGTCATATCACGAAACCCTCCGGCCGCAAGTCTTAGGAGAGGATACTCCTCAGCCCGTTCCAAAGCGAGATTCATAAGGCTCATGGCCATGATGTGTGGAAGGTGACTTATGACTGAAACCGCGCGATCGTGTTGCAGAGGGTCCATGGCAATAACCCTGGCTCCGAGCGAGGTGAGCAGGGCATGAAGCCGCGAATAAGCTTCATCACCGCAACCAGGTCCGGGGGTAAGCACGTAGTAGGCATCGCGAAAGAGGTTCCTATCGGCGGCCTCCACGCCCCTCTGCTCCGATCCCGCCAGCGGGTGCCCGCCGATAAAACTGGTGCCGGGCGGCAATATCTCGGAAGCAGCCTTTACCACCCGCTCTTTCACCGACCCCACATCGCTTACGGTCGTACCCGGCTTCAAGTTGGGTGCGACTTCAGCCATAACTTTCTCTATGGAGCGAACCGGGACGGCTATGAAAATCAGATCACATGCGGAAGAGAGATCGGCGATATCATTCGAAGCTTTCTGAATGGCTCCACCGGCGCGCGCCTGTTCGAGCATTGCGGGATCTGAATCATACCCCAACACTTGATCCACTGCGGCTTCATGTTGCAGGGCAAGGCCAAGGGATCCGCCTATCAATCCGGTCCCTATGATGCCCGCGCAGCGATAGCTCGCTCTTGCCGGCATTATGCCTCTACTTCCTTCCCAGATATTCCGCCAGCCCTTTTAAGTCTTCCATCATCGACCCGAAGCCGTCTATCGTGAGAGATTGCGAACCGTCGCAAAGCGCCTCACGCGGATTTGGATGTATTTCTACCATCACGCCGTCCGCCCCAGCCGCCAGGGCCGCGCGGCAGAGGGGTGGCACTAATTCTCTCACGCCCGTGGCGTGACTGGGATCAACGAAGATTGGCAGGTGCGAGAGACCTTTCACGATCGGTATGGAAGAAATATCCAATGTGTTGCGTGTCGCTGTTTCAAAGGTCCTTATTCCACGTTCGCAGAGTATCACCTTTTTGTTTCCTTCCTTCAGAATGTATTCAGCCGCCATCATCCATTCCTCGATTGTGGCGCTCATTCCGCGTTTCAAGAGGATGGGCATCTCGCTGTATCCCAATTCCTTCAGCATCAGGAAGTTCTGCATGTTGCGCGCTCCCACCTGGAGCACGTCGGCGTAGCGGCTGACCAGTTCTATATCCCTGACATCAAGGACTTCCGTAACTACCGGCAAGCCGGTCTCATCCCGAGCCGCCGCGAGCATCTTCAATCCGTCTTCTGCCAATCCCTGGAAGCTGTAGGGAGAGCTGCGCGGTTTGAAGGCGCCACCTCGGAAGAACTCGGCACCGGCTGCTTTTGCCGCCCTGGCCGCCAGCAGCACCTGCTCTTCACTCTCAACGGAGCAAGGGCCGGCAATGATGTTAAAGTGACCGCCTCCTATCTCGGCATCCCTTACCTTTATAACCGTCGGCTCCTCATGGAACTCGCGGCTGACCAGCTTGTAAGGCTTCATGATGGGGACGACCTTCTCGACGCCGGCATAGGCCTCGAGAGGCATTTGCATTACCTTTTCCCGGTCACCTATCACCCCAATAACCGTGCGGAATTCGCCCTGGGATACGTGGGCTTCGGCACCCACTTCATGCAAGAGCGCGATCAGTTCATCGATGTCTTTTTTGCTCGCTCCCTCGCGCATTACGATTACCATCGCTATCACTCTCCTTCATAATCGAAAAGTCCGAGCCGCCGGGCTCGAACTCCCCTTTTCAATTCTATTCTCTTGTGAAGCGCTGCCCGTTTATTCGGGGAGGTCCGTCCTCAACTGACGCGCCCCCTCGAGATAGGGATGGCGCAGTTCATGTAGATGCTTTCGAGTATAGAAGTGCATAAGAACCCGGATGCATTTTCCGGGTGAGCCCTCTATGTCCAGTTCCCTGGCGCATAGCAATGGAACATGGGTCAATCCAATGTGCCGCGCTGCAGCCGCCGGGAACTCGGAGTGAATATCGCTTGTTCCTGTGAAAACAATATCGACGATATCTTCCGTACTGACATCGTTGCGCTGTATCATTTCCCGCAGTAACTGCGCTGTCCGCTCCGTTACTTCTTCCTTGGTATCTTCCCGGCAGAGGATCGCTCCCCTCAAGGCTCTGAGTTGCATGCCATGCCTCCTCGTATTTTCAGTAATCAAGTTTACCATAGTAACCTACACAAAGGTGCCTGACACCTTTGTGTAGGTTAGGTGAGGAGGCGCTTTATTTCGGCGGAGGTGAGGGGGCGGTAGGTTCCCTCCTCTACGCCGTGCAGGGTCAAGGGACCCACCTTGGTGCGGATGAGATCGAGTACGGCGAGATCTATCGCGGCAAGCATTCGCCTGATCTGCCGCTTCTTTCCTTCATGAATGGTTATTTCGAGCAGGGCCCTTTCTTCGCTTTGCCGCAATACGCGCACTCGAGCCGGCTGTGTTTTTCCTTCTTCCAGCCTGATGCCCTTTCGTAGTTTCTGCAGTCCTTGATTGCTCAGGCTCCCTTTTGCTTGCACGAGATACGTCTTTTCCATGCCGTGACTCGGGTGCATCATCTTCTGTGCCAGGTAACCGTCATTGGTTATGACCAGGATCCCCCTCGTATCCTTGTCCAGGCGCCCTACGGGAAACAGCCGGCCTTCCTCTTTTATGAGATCCATTACCGTCGGGCGGCCTCGGCTGTCCTTAACAGTCGTTATGAATCCGGCGGGTTTATTGAGGAGGAAGTATTCTTTTTCGATGTTCAGGTCTACCTGTATGCCATCGACTTCGACCTTGTCCTCCTCTACATCCACACGATCACCTAAACCGGACATCTGGCCGTTTATCTCAACCCGGCCGGCTTCGATCATTTCCTCGCATTTTCGGCGTGAACCGAGACCGGCGGCGGCTAATACTTTCTGGAGGCGTTCAGGTTGGCTCATCGGGTTCCACAAACGTACCCGTCCCCGTTGTGGAAGGTTCGGCGAGGGAGTGGGCGATTCTATCTATTGTTTCCTGGTCGGGCTCGAAACTTTTGAGGGACGGAAGGTCGTCGAGGTTGTTCAAGCCGAAGCGTTCCAGGAACTTATCGGTCGTTATATAAAGGGAAGGACCACCCGGCGCCTTTTCTTTGCCGGCTTCCGCCACCAGACCCTGTTCTTCCAGCACTTTCACCATATTCTCCGATTGCACTCCCCTCAGATTCGCCACCTGTCCGCGGGTTATCGGCTGCAGATAAGCGATAATGGCCAGCGTCTCGACCGCGGCCCGCGTGAGCCTGGTTCTTTTTGATGACAGCAGGAGTTTTTCGATATGATCGGCATAGGCCGGATGAGTATGCATCCGCCATCCGCCCCCCACCTCCCTCAGCTGCATTCCACGGTTGTATTCTATGTATTCGTCCCTCAGCTCCTGCAACACGGAAAGCATCTTGCCTTCATCACACTGTAATATTGCGGCCAGTTGCTTGGGGAACAGGGGCTCGTCGGCAACGAAGAGCATCGCCTCTACCGCGCCCTTGATGTCTTCGATTTCCTGTAAATCGTCCTGTCCTGCGGCGGTCCTCCATAATTTGCCGCCGATGGGTTTAATATCCATTTTCTACCTCCATTTTCGGGTAGACCTTGATATCCCCGAACCGCTCCGCCTGCCGCATGTCGATCTCCTCCCTGTTATACAGTTCGAGCAGGGCGAGGAAGGTCGCTATTAACTCGACTCGATGAATGAAATCCCGCGTCAACTCGCGGTAGCTGGTCTCCCCTCTTTCCCTCAATACCTCACGCACCCGTTCTACGAAATCCTGAATATTCACCTTGATGGGGGCGATGTACGATACATCAACCTCCGCCTCCGACTCGATGATCTCCCTGGCCGCCTCGACCAACCTTTGCAGCGTGAGGCCTTGAATGACATCCGGCATCACATCCCGGAAAGGCTCCTCGAGGTCGATCTGGCGGTAATAATATCTCTCCTCCCGCTCGAGCCTGCCCCCCAGCTCGGCCCCCGCATTGCGATATTTCTGATATTCCACGAGCCGCCACATCAGCTCCTCACGCATCTCGGCTGCGCTCATCTCCTCGATGTCCTTTTCCGGCTCAGGCAACAGATAATCCGACTTCAGCTTGAGCAGGGTTGCCGCAATAAGGAGGAATTCGGTCGCTACCTCGAGGTCCAACTCGCGCAAAGTTTCAATATAGGCGAGATATTCGTCGGTTATTTCCGCGACCGAGATATCATAGATATCGATCTCACGCCGGCTGATAAGATGCAGGAGCAGATCGAACGGGCCTTCAAAGACCTCTAGTTTTACCTGGTAGGGCAACCCTTCCCCCTAATCGATGGACATCTTGATCCGGACTTCTTCCAGGACGCCGGCGGCTATGGGCTCCACTTTCGCATGTCCGCCGGCAAGGATATCCCTGGCCAGACGAGGCTGGGTCTCGAGATTTTGCCTGCGCTCCCGAAACGGTTCGAGCGCCTCTATTACTCGCTCGGAGAGCAACTTCTTGCAGTCCACGCATCCCCAACCCGCCGTCCGGCAATTCTCGGCTATCTCCTCCAGCCTGTCTCCTGAATATATCTTGTGCAGTTGATAAACACTGGATTTCTCCGGATCTCCCGCGTCTTTTCGAGTGCGGCGAGCGGGGTCGGTGATCATCAGCATGATTTTTTTCCGTATTTCATCCGGGGAATCCGAGAGGGAAATGTAATTATTGTAGCTCTTACTCATCTTACGCCCGTCGGTACCGGGAATCCTTGGATACTTCGACAATACGGCCTCGGGTTCTTTCAACGTCTCGCCATAGAGATAATTGAAACGGCGCACAATCTCTCTGGCCAGCTCGAGATGAGGCAGTTGGTCCTCGCCCACCGGAACCCGTTCGCCTAAAACAATAGCGATATCAGCCGTCTGGAGAACCGGGTAGCCGAGAAAGCCTTGAGTCGATAGCTCGCGGCCTTGTAACTGCTCCAGTTGCTCCTTGAAGGACGGCACCCTTTCCAGCCACCCGAGCGGTGTAATCATTGATAGATAAAGCTGGAATTCCGCGACTTCCCGCAGGTCCGACTGCAGGTAGATGACTGCTTTTTCGGGATCGAGACCGGCTGCAAGCCAATCGAGAACCATCTCGTCCGTATAGGTACGAAGCATAGAGGGATCCTGATAATCCGTGGTCAAGGCATGCCAATCGGCTACAAAAAAGAAACATTCGACTTCGTTTTGCAGCTCGATCATACGCGCCAGGTTGCCGTGCAGATGCCCGAGGTGCAGCCTCCCGGTCGGTCTGTAACCGCTAACTATACGTCCTTGCGCCAATTTGCCTCCTTTACATTGGACATTTCGACCTTCGCCTTTTACTACCTTCTTTCAAAACCTGTCGTCAACCGCTCGCAACCTGCGCGCTCTTTCGCTCGACGGATCCTCCTGGTGGCAGGCAACCATCTGAATCAGATCCTCCTCACTCCCCAATCCCGATAGGAGTTCGGCGGCTATTTCACCGTGATGGCTCTGCGCGTATAGCCCCCTCTTCCAGGACCCACTCAAGCTGCGCGCCCGCTCGAGAGGCCTCTGCCCGACAGCCTCGGCATCGACCTCTTCAACCATCGACAGCAGTCTTCGCGGCATCAACAATTCGAGCATTGTATACAACCAGCGCGTTATGAGTCCCAGGTTTGAAGAGAGCTTCCCCGCATCGTGCAGCAGCGCCGCCTTTTGAAGAATCGGATCGTCCCGCAAGCGGCCGGCGACTGTCATGGCATGGGCCAAGTCGTAGCGCTTCATTGAAAGAAACAATTCGGCTTCGCCACCTGACAATATAGGCGCCGCCTTTTCGGCTCGCCGTCGCAGGCACGGATCGAGCGCCAATATGGATATCCAGGCTTTTCCAGGTAGATTCTTCCAGGTATTCACGATTAGAATATCGGGGCCAGGCCAAAGAGGCGAAGGATCAAATTAGCGACGCCGCCTACAGCAGCCGAGAGAGCAAAACCAAAGACGAAGACCAGGAGCAGTACTATCAGAAACCCGTACGGCTCGATCGATTGATATGCGCGCTTGGCCTCCCCTTTCAAAAAATAAGCGACGATACGCGAACCATCCAGGGGAGGAATCGGAATGAGGTTGAAAACGAAGAGCAGTATATTTATGTAACCAATAAATAGGCAGGTATAGATAACGCGATAAATGAAGGTGCCGCCCTCGAAGAGAGTGAACACCTTGAGCAAGCCAATAAAAATCAGGGCGATGCCCAGGTTTGAGAGGGGCCCGGCCAATGATACCCATATGATTCCCCTTGGTTTCCGGAAATAGAAGGGATTTATCGGTACGGGCTTGGCATATCCAATAATAAAAGTACCCTGGCCGAGCAGGCTCAGAAGGAAAAGGAATCCCGGCAGGATCAGGGTGCCGAACGGATCTACATGGGCAAGCGGGTCCAGCGTCAGCCGACCGGCGCGCTTGGCTGTCGTATCGCCCATTCGATATGCGACATATCCATGCATGAATTCGTGGAATATCACGCCGATTATTAGGCCTACCAGCATGTAAATCGCCGCTTCAACTCTCGAAGGTGCCATAGACCTACTCCTGCTTTTTCTGCCGGATGAGCTCGGCGGCCAGTGCGAGCTCTTCCTCGCGATTACTTATCTTTCCATCCAACAGCTCTTTGCGGACCTGGTTCAGAATCTCACCATAGGCCGGAGACGGGGCTAATCCCATTTCGGCCAGGTCCTCCCCTTTTATATCTATTGATATATTCTTCCAACGCTTGAGGTAAGTTTCCACCATTCCCCTGATTTCCGGACCCCCTAAGATATAGAGATATGCTAAGGCTTCGTTATTTAAGGGGTCAAGCAGGCCTGTTATCCTGCTTGCCGCCGCATCCCCTTGAAGCAGAGATTCGATAATGGCAGGCACTACATCATGGCACTGCTTTATAGTATTCGCATCCTCCCGCTTGAACCGCATCTGGTTGCACCACTTCTCCACTTCGTGCAGGGGTAATTCGCTCAAGAGTACGGCAATACCCGGCAGCCAGAACTTGGCCTCCGCCCCGATAAATTCCCAGGCTTCGCCCATATATCGCTCGAGCAGGCGAAATCGGCCTCGCATAGCCGAAGTCATGATCAAATCGGGGTGCAAGATATGCAATGTGCCCAGTTCCTCCAGCCTCTCGACGGCATGGAAAGGCAGCGGTGGAGGCTCCGAGAATATATCTATGAGTTCATCCCTGACGCGAGCGTTGGTAAGTTTTCCCACAATCTCCATCTCGACCGCCCGCCGGGCCAGCATTTCCGTCTGACTTTCCATGCGGAAGCCATAGCGCTCCTCAAAGCGAACCGCCCGGAAAATACGAGTCGGGTCCTCTACGAAACTGAGGTTGTGCAAGATTCTAACATGACGTCTCTCGAGATCCCGCACGCCACCGAAATAATCGAGAAGTCCACCGAATCGATCGCCGCTCAGCGCAATAGCCATGGCATTTATAGTGAAATCACGGCGGTAGAGGTCCTGCCTGATCGAGGACATCTCTATGGTCGGAAGCGCGGCGGGATATTCGTAGAATTCCGTCCTTGCCGTCGCCACGTCTATCCTCCGTCCGGTCGGGAGTATGACCACCGCCGTTCCGAACTTACGGTGGCTGCGGACTCGCGCTTTCAGTTCCGCGGCAAGTATTCGGGCGAATTCGATTCCCTCGCCTTCGACGACTATGTCGAGATCGAGGTTGGAGAAACCGAGGAGCAGATCGCGCACTACCCCCCCCACCAGGAAAACATTATAGCCATGGGAGGCGGCGGCGCTGGAGACCGTTTTAAGCATGGATTGGACGTCTCCCGGAAGGCCTGCCTGCATCCTCTCGAGTATCTCCGCTCGCGAATACCCCTGTGTGCCGCCTTCCGGTGAGAAACCATGTAAATACTCTTGCCCGTGCAAAGCGCGTATGATGTCCTTTCGCGTCACTATGCCGAGAAGCTTCCTGTCACTTAGCACCGGGATACGTCCGATTGCGTTATGTATCATTAAATCCTGTATCTCCTGCAGCGACGCTTCGGGTTCCACGTGTACGATATCGCGGGACATAAAGCCTTTAACCGGAGCATGACCAAGGCCGTGGTGCCCCGCCTTATCGAGATCCTTTCGGGATATCATACCGACGAGGCGGCTTGAGTCATCAATTACCGGGAATGCCGTGTGTCCCGTGAGTTCCATTCGCTTGGATGCCTCTGTTATAGGGGTGTCCTCGTGCATGGTTCTAACCGGCCCGCTCATTATCTCGCCGGCCGTGACCATCGGTCCTACTTTCTGTTCCAGGAGGCGGAGGAGCGCCTGTTTAGCGCTCTCCAATGTATGGTCCCTCATTGTGGCCGACCCGGCTTTTGCATGGCCTCCGCCATTCAGCCCGGAAAGGATGTCATCCACATCCACTTGCTGCAATCTCGAAATGCCGACTACTACGACCCGGCGCCGCATCTCAACCAGAGCGAAGAGGACCCCCAGGTTCTCCAGCTCAACCAGCTTGCTTGTGATGAGTGATGCGCCCTTGACATATTCTTCCGTCCTGGCGGTCGCTATGTTTATGAGTACTCCGCGGATTCGCCGCTGCTCCATTCCCGCCAGCAATCTGGTCATCAGCTCGTGCTGGGGTGGAGTCAACTGCTGCACCAGGAAATGATTCACCACAGTCAAATCAGCGCCCTCTCGCATCAGATAGGCGACGGCATCCGCATCCTCGTAGGTGGTGCCCGGAAAGTTCAAGGACCCGGTATCCTCGTAGATTCCGAGAATGAAGAGAGTGGCTTCAAAAGGGCTTATCGGGATGCCTTTACCGTGAATCAGCTTTACAAGAATAGTCGTTGTCGCCCCGGTCATCTCGCTGTAGTCACTGGCATTCGCCATGTCGTGTTCCGATCCGGGATGATGATCGTACACGAAGACTTCTACGTCGCTCCTTCGAGCTACCTCTGCGAATTCGCCGATCCTATCCGCGATACGGTTATCGACCACGATCAATCTGGTGATCGATTCCTTGTCGATGGCGCGAGATTCCATGACCTCCAAGACGTCGCCGTGAAGTGTAATGAATTCGTGAACGTTTCGATTCACCGAGCCGGTGAATACCATCACTGCTTCCGGATATAGTTTCTTAGCCGCCACCATGGATGCCAGCGCATCGAAATCCACATTGACGTGGCCCACGATAACATCCAAGTGTTCACCCTTCCCACCAAGGAACCCAAGCGTTTAACAATAAAGATACTATTCCCGAACCACCACACATGGCTACCTACACAAAAGTGTCAGGCACCTTTGTGTAGGTTTAGAGGAGGGGGGCGAAGCTTGTGCCGTCCAGGCTGGAGCCGTCGATAGTGAGTAAGTCTGCGATGGTCCTGCCACAATCGGAATAGGAATCGCGCGTGCCCAAATTTACGGGCCTGGTAACCATATCACCAAAAACGAGGAGGATGGCGTATTCCCGAGTGTGGTCGGTACCTGGGAAAGCCGGATCGCAGCCGTGATCGGATACGATTATACAGATGTCATCCTGGTGCATGGCCTCCTGCAGGCGAGGTATGAAGGCATCGAACTCCTGCAGCCCTTCAGCAAAACCATTGATATCGCGCCGGTGTCCCCACAGCATGTCAAAATCTATCATGTTGGCCATGATTATTCCCGGCTCCCGATCGCGCACCTCTTCGAGGACGACTTCCATTGTTTCTTCGTTGCCCGTTGTATGCGGGCTACTCTCAAAACCCCGACCGGCGTAAATATCCCCCACCTTGCCAATGCCCCGTACCCGAAGGCCCGCATCTTTCGCAAGATCGAGCACGGCAGGTCGCGGCGGAGGCAGCGAAAGATCGAGTCGCTCAGCTCCCACCCTCGTGAAAGATCCGGGCCGGCCGGTGAAGGGTCGGGCTATCACCCGGCTCACACCGTTTTCGCCGTGGAGGATATCCCGAGCGACCGCCGATATTTGGTACAGTTCCTCTAGTGGTATGACATCTTTATGGGCCGCCAATTGAAATACACTATCAGCGGAAGTGTAGAGGATGATTCTTCCGGTCTCCAGATGTTCGCGCCCCAGTTCTTCGATGATCTCCGTACCGGAAGCATGTTTATTACCAATCACCTTGCGTCCGATCCGCTCCTCGAATTCCCGAATGATTTCGGCAGGGAAACCGATCGGGTAGACCGGAAAGGGATGATCTATGATGATACCTGCCAGTTCCCAATGTCCGGTGGTCGAATCCTTGCCCGGTGAAACTTCGGTCATGATACCGCAAGCTCCACCCGCATGCGCTCCCGGCAAGAGGCCTTCCAAGGTTGGCAATTCGCCAAGCCCGAGTTTCACCAGGTTGTGGAGATCAAGGCCGGGCGTCGATTCGATAACATGGGCGAATGTGTTCGCTCCGTCATCACCATATTCTCCGGCATCAGGCAACGCTCCGGCACCGGCTCCATCGAGGACTATCCAAATGATTCGGGTTTTAAAAGGCATATGAATATCTTAATGTCTGTTGATGTTGAGGTACGACCCCAATATTAACAACCCCAATAATTAACTCTTAGGTTACGGTTTGATTGACTTCCAGTCCCAGGTCGGAGAGGGCTTCCGCCATCGCCCTTATATAGGTTCTGCCCTCTTCGGTGGTCACTATACCCTCGCCATCCCTGGAAACTGTTACCAGGTGATCGACCGCCCGCCTCAGTTCCTCGGCTTCGCCGAAACGCTCGTACAAGAGGTCCACCCGGCTCAACAGCTCCCCTCCCGCCAAACCTGCGAGAGAAAGAGCTTCCTCTAAGACCTGCAGGGCTTCAAATGCGGCGGCCGGCGTATTCTTGCCTTCGTCGAGTTGCTTCACCGTCTCCCACAACAAACCGAACCTGATCCTTACCTCCGGATTCCTCGCATTGAGAAGATGCAGGTCGATAAGGTCCAGGGCGAAACGTGTCGCAAGGGTCGCCAGCCGATCGGCGATCTCTACTTCCTTTTCGTCGAAATCGAGGCCGTATACGTTTTCAGCCTCGATAAAATCGGTCTGGCACCCGCGTAGCTCCTGAAGGTCTGCCTCTAACTTGGGAATCAGCTCCAGCGGCTCCTGGCCCCATACTGCCGCCCCCCAACTTGTAAGCAATCTACGTGCGGCGTTTATCATTTCCAGGCTTATAACCTCATCCAATTCGTCCCGCGACAGAACCAGATCTTCCAGCTCTTCGATGGGATAGAGAATCTTTCTGATTTCGTTACCACGTATCAGGAAGGGACTAAGGGGCGATTCGAGGGATGTCATATCTTTTATGGCTGCGTTTTCCAGGTTCCCTACCACTCGTACCAGCGACTGCATCGCCTTCTCCAGGGCCTCTCCGATTGACCCCCCATGCAGCAGTTCCCCGATTGAGCTCCATTCGTCTGCCCAAACCGCCTCGCCACCCTGCTCCATGGCCTGCAGACACTCCCTCACCCTTTCGACGACCGCTGGCGATGCTCCCTGTTCCTTTAGCAAATCGTCCAGCCAGCCCCCGCCAAAGAAGAAGTCCTCCATGCCTAACTCCACCTTTCCTATCCCCGCCTCAAACTTATTCTATCATTCTCTGAGTCCGCTCCATTGGCCTTCCTCAAGATGGACTTATTATTAGGCGACTATCCTACACAAAGGTGCCAGACACCTTTGTGTAGGTGGACCCTACTGCCTGATATACCACAACAGCGATGCGTGTGGTATAAGATTTAGAAGGCTTTGCTCGGAATCAAAGGAAGGCGCATGGTAGAAAAAACGTTTAAATGGCTGGCTTCTATTAGCGAAAAGAGGCCCTGGTGGGTAATAATTGTTGTCCTTCTCATGACGGCGGTCGCCGTGGTCGGTTTCGGCTTTATAAGGCAGGAGTACGGCTACAAGAGCATGTTGCCCAAGAACATGGAATCGGTAAAGGCATTGGAAGAAGGCAACGAGCTCTTCGGCGGCACAATGGAGGAGCAGCTACTGCTTGAATCCGACAAATCTCTCGATCCGGCTATGTTGCGAAAGGCTGCCGGCTACAAGGCATATCTCGAAACTCAGCCCGATATCTGGGGGACCTTCATCATCTCTGTGTCTACGCCGTTGGACGAGATGTATTATTTTCCTCCCGGCCAGCCACTTCCGGCGACTCCGGAACCACTCTTACAGCACTTAGCCGGCTTAAGCGACGACGAATTGGTCAATCAGATTAATATCAATATCGAATATGCAACCGAACGGGCAATGCAGATGGGAATTTCCGGTGCAGGAATACAGGGAATTTCAACTGATGGCAAAGCAATCCTGATTTCCACGACCGTGAACTCCGATACAACCACGAACGACCAGATCAAACTGGTCGGTCCGTTCGAAAAAGTGAATAACGATTACTTCGGCCAGGTGGCGGGCCTCAAAGTGTACGAAAGCGGCCAGGCGATACAGAACCGCGATTCCAATGAACGCATGATGAAGGATACTAGTTTCCTATTCATGTTGGCCTTTTTATTCATACTCCTGGTCCTCTTCCTCACATTCCGGCGCGTCTCAGACGTTTTGCTCACCATGATGGTCATCCTCGTCACCATCGTTTGGGTCATGGGCTTGTCCGGCTGGCTGCGGTTCCCCTTTACCTATGCCAGCGTATCGATCATGCCCCTCCTTCTGGGAATCGATGTCGCCTACGCTATTCACGTTATGTCCCGCTACTACGAAGAAAAAAGAAAGGGGCTCGATACCCATACTTCAATCATTACTGCCGTCGTCACGGTCGGCGTCGCCGTTTTCCTCACCGCGGCGACCACCGCCTTCGGATTCGCCTCCTTCGGCATCTCCAACATGCCACCGATCATTCAGTTCGGAATGCTCTGTGTCGCGGGCGTAATGTTCAGTTTCTTTTTGGCGGTCACATTGCTTCCGGCGACAATCGTGCTCCGCGATCGCCGCCCGAAAGCTCAGCAGAAATGGGCACGCAAGAATGAGAAAAGGATAGACCGTAATAAGGAATCCTGGCTCGATAAATCGCTTGCAAAGATCGCCGTCCTCTCCGAACACCATAGGGCAATAGTCGGAATAGTCACACTGCTTGTTCTCGTTGGCTGCTTCTTTCTCGGACTTAATATTTCCACCGAAGTCGATATGGCCAAGATGATGCCCCAGGACATGCCCTCCATGGTTGCCATGAACGAGATAAACAATCGTTTCGGCGGGCAAAATGTGGCATATGTGCTGGTCAAGGGCGATATACTGCAACCTGCAAACCTGAGGTCAATGCTCGCCTACGAGGATAAGGTCGCATCGAGCGATTACCTGACGGACAAGGGAGAACCGGTCATCGAGCGACAAAAAGTACTGAGCATCGCGGACATCGTCTATACGGCCAATCAGGGAACCATCCCGAGTAGCAAGGCCGAAGTTGTGGCCTCCTTGATGAAGTTACAGAACGGCTCTAGTGGAAGCAGCCTGCGCCTCGTCGACGAGGAAGCCCAGGTCGCCATCATTAATATAAGGGTCGTGCAGGGAACCCAAACGGATATGGAAAATATAACCCACATCATGCGTGATTCGGGTGCGGAAATTGTAACCGAGAATTCGCAGATAACCATGACCTACAGCGGAATGCCGGTCATGATGGTTGATGTATTGGGCTCGCTCGTGCCTACCCAGTTGAAGACCTCGGGGCTTGCGTTGATTCTCTGTGCGTTAATTGTCATCCTGATCTTCCATTCCTTTATCTTCGGACTTGCCGCGACCAGCGTCGTCTTCATAAGCATCGCTCTCGAGATCGGTGTCCTGGTCCTCTTGGGATGGCCCCTCGATTTCATGACCGTCATGGTTTCATCGCTGGTAATCGGCGCGGGTATAGACTTCGGCATTCACATCACGCATCGCTTCCGTGAGGAATGGCATCAGGGCATGCCGGTTGATGAAGCCATCCGGCTAACAGTCGCCAACGTGGGTAAAGCCCTGGTTGCGGCTGCGATCACCACGGCCGGCGCATTCGCAATCCTTGCAATCAGCAATATGGTGTTTCTCAAGCGTTTCGGCGGAATAACAGCCCTGTCCCTCACCTTCGCGCTGCTCTCTTCGCTGCTGGTGCTGCCGTCCATCCTGGCATGGCAGGCGAACCGCATGGAGCGCAAGGCTCAGCACAGAGATCAGGAAGCGGGACTCAACTAGACTATTTCGAAACCTTCGAAGATTTCGTGACAGCGCTCCACCTCGGCCGCCTTCATCCATGCCGTGATGGATCCATTGAGAGCGATGGCGTTTTCACGACCTATCTTGCGGCTCTTCTCCATCCAGAGAGGATTGTATTCGAGCAGGGCGACCCGGGATGATTCGTTCTTCCTGAGGAATGCCGCTATTCGAGAAAGGTTCTCGTCGGTCGCGGTTATTCCGGGGATGAGGGGGATGCGCACGAGAAGTTCGATGCCACTTCTTGCTTGAGCTCGGCGTAGTTTCTCGAAGTTCTCCAATATCAATGAGTTATCTACACCGCAGTGCTCCTTGTGTTCAATGGCATCGAAAAGCTTAAGGTCGAAGTATATGGTTTTGATCCAAGGCAAGATCTTTATATTGAATTCCTTGAAGCTGAAGTATCCACAGGTCTCGATAAGCGTATGCACGCCTATTTTCTTCAGCTTCTCGAGGAGAAGTGAGACATAATCCATGAAAAGAAGCGGCTCTCCCCCGGAGAGGGTGACTCCGCCTCCCGATATCCGGAAGAAAGGCATGTCCTCCTCGATCGCGGCCGCTACCGCGTCCACTTCCATATGCTTTCCGACCCTCGATAAGGCTCCTGTCGGGCAGGTTTCAATACAATCGAAGCACAGATTGCAAACGTCCCGGTTTACGAAATAGGGGTTATTTGGTTCGAGTGCTCCTCGTTTGCATACGGGTAGACACCTCTCACAATCGATGCATTGCTCGGGATCGAAGGCTATTTCTTGCGCGGCGCTCTTACCTTCGGGATTATGGCACCAGGAACAGGTAAGCGGGCAACCCTTGAAGAAAATAACCGTCCGGATGCCGGGTCCGTCATCCAGAGAGTTGCCTTTTATTTCCAGAATTAAAGGAGCCTTCGGCTCTCCAGTCTTGTTCGCTTCCGTTGGTGTTTGCATTATTTGCACGCTATATCCTATATTCAGCCCTTTCGATGAGCTCCATCTGAAGATCGCGATTTAATGTCACGAAATAGGCATTATAACCGGAAATCCTTACCAGCAGGTTGCGGTAGTCCTCGGGATGAGCCATAGCATCACGCAGCAGATCGGAGGTGACCACATTCATCTGCATCTGCATGCCCCCCAACTCGAAATATGTCTTGGCGTATGCATACATGCTCTCGACGATGCGCTCGTGGCTGTCATGCGCACCCGGTACGACTTTTATGTTAAAGGCAATGTTATTATTCATGTTGCGGGGATCGAGCCTTGCCACGTCCCGGATATTATCCAGCAGGTTTTTAGAGGCACCCGCCTGAGGTGTGAGTCCGGGGGTAAATGCTTTGCCGGCGAACCTTCCCGAGGGCAACGCACCGGTTAGGGTGCCGAAGGCCACATGGTTGGACATGGACCAGAACCCGGACGTGTATTTGCCGCCTCGAAAATTGAGGTGCTCCCCGAAAGTATCATGGGCAAAGCGGGCGACCCGGGTAGCCATCTCAACGGCCTCATCGTTTCCGGAGCCGAAGAACGGCACTTTGTTGGTGATGGTGGCATGAAGCACCGAATCATTCTGAAAGTTTGTGTCAATCGCCCGTTTGAGCTGTTTAAAGCTTATTCTTTTATCATCATAGACCAGCTTCTTGATCGCCATCAACGAATCGGTTATGTCGGCCAGACCAATACAAGCAGCTCCTGATGAATTATACTTGGCGCCCCCTTTTGTGACATCGACGCCTTTTTCGATGCAGTTGGAGATCATGGCGGACAGGAGGGGCGTCGGCCGAAGTACGCTGTGAGCTTCCCCCAACATGTTGTTGTACGCGACTGAGTTATCGATAAGGAATTTGAACTGGGTTTCGAAAGCCTGAAGGAAGTCCTCGAAGCCGGCGAACTCCTCCTTTTCTATGCTCCCTGTCTTCGGTCCAACCTCCCAGTTCATAAGGGGATGTTTGCCGTTGTTTAAGGCCATTTCCAGAGCCGCCACCATATTCATCATCATGCAATTGGTATGCCCGATATGTTTTCCGCATAGCGTCGGTTCTACGCATCCGGTCGCGGACCAGTCCCGCAGATCCTCAATCGGATAATTAAATTCGGCAAGCGAGTCCATGACCGCCTGGTCATTGTGCATTGAAGGAGTGGCCGCCGTTATCAGGTTCACCTCGCAGAGTCGTTTGAGGTACGTGTCGGAACTTACCTCGGGGCTGAAGCGGGCATTAACGTTGGGATCACGGATATTGAGTAGTTCGGTCACCTTGAGGAATATATAAGTCATGTCGTTTACCGCATCTTTACCCTCCGGTGTCACCCCGCCCAGGGTTATGACCTGGTCCGAAGAACTGCCACCAAAGAGGTAGTTTCCGATATCGGGAATGAGAGGCAGATGGTCGGTACAGCGCATGTAGAAGCAGCCGATAAGCTCGATGACATGCTTTATGTATTCCTCCCTCTCTTTCTTTTTTCTCAAAGGCAAAATGTCCGCCTCGAAATAGGGCTGCAGCCATTGGTCCATACGGCCGAGAGAGAGGCCCGCATTTGTGTTTTCCATATGCAGGCCGACCCAGACTATCCAGATTGCATTCACCGCTTCATCTACGGTCTCAGCCGGATTCTCGGGAACTTTGGCGCAAGTTTCCGCCAGCTTCTCCAGTTCCTTTTTCCTGCTCTCGTTCTCCTCTGCTTCCGCCAGGCGGGCCGCTTCTTTGGATAGATTGCGAGCATATGTGGCGATTCCTTCGAGGCATAGGATCATGGCTTCTAAGGTTTTTTGTTTCTCCCGGCCGGCACTGGCATCTTTTACCAGCTCTTCCTCTATTTCCGCAATGAAGCCTTTGGTGCCTAGCTTCAGCAGCTTGGGGAAATCAGCAATGGTATGAGACAGCGCCGCCGTCTTCCACATGAAGTAGACAGCGAAGCGCTCGTCAAGTTTTTGTGAAAGAGGTTGGTTGTATCGTTCCCTCACCCATTCCCTGCAGTTGCGCTTTATCCAGAAAGGAAATACATCGTGGTGCAGCACTTCGAGGGTCTCTTTCGAGGTTTTGTAAGGGAAGAGCTCGCGATCGGCCGTTGAGAGGAGTTCGGACCATATCAAAGTTCCATGTGTATCGGGATAAATAACGACGCCTATTTCCTTTGCCGTAGTGGTGCCTGCGATGAGGTCGTCCTTTCTTAGGATAGGTTCACGATTCTCCATGAGGTATTTAAAGGCGTGACCCTGCCGCAGTTCGGGGAACCATGGCTCGCCTTGCTTATCAATTTCGAAGCCGTTTTCCATAAACCAGTCTGTCAACAATTTGGGACGCTCATGGCATATTTCAGGCATTGTGGTGAAATGGATATCGAGGAACTTCTGTAGCCTGGGAAATTCCTCCAGGCGGAATTGCGAGAGGTAAGGGTCCTTTAAGTACTTTACTCCCGAGTCGACCTTCTCACCCCGCATTCTCTCCCCTCGCCTCCTGGCCATCTCCTCCTTGAGCCGGGGGTCGAGATGCGGCGCCTGCCGCAGGCGTTCCGCCTTGTCCTCTTCCTTCACTTTCTCCACGACCTTCTTGGTTCGTTTGCCCGTGAGCTGCGCTATATAGAAGTTGAAGAGGGTGAGGTAGCTGAGGTTTCCCTCGACCCGGTACTTGCTCTTCAAGAGCATGTTCATGAGTTCGTTGGGAGGCGCCTTAAGAATATCCATGAGCACTTTGTCATTGGAAAGAATCATGCTCGCATCGATGTTGGAAGGAATTCTTCTCTTAACCTTGAGTTTGCCGTCTTTTACTATCATGGCCCGCTCGATATGGCCGTCCTCACTGCGAAAACCGATACCGAAATCGAACCACGAGCCATTACCCTTCAGATATTCCTTGAGAGAAGAACGATGATTGAAGTTTGCCGCCATCAACCGGAGCACTACTCCTGCCAGGATATTATTCTTTGAGATACCGCTCACGCCACCATCCTTTTGCTACAATCGCCTTCCTTTTTATTTTAACATTCCATGCTCGACCAGACGAAAGTAGTTGTCATTGCGAAGTTCCCGAAGTAATCCCTAGATCCTGGTTTCTGATTAATGCAACTCTCTCTTAAATGGGTGTCATTGTAAGAGATGAAAACGAAGAAGGGCCGCCCTAGAAGGCGGCCCTACACTATTATCCAGGTGACTACGCACCCTGGCCGGCTTCGACGGCTTCCTCCTGGTAGTCTTCCATCCAGATCTCATCAGCCAGGCGGCCGTACTCTTCCCCGTACCGGTCAAGGTCGTCCGCCAGATCTGTGACGATACCCTGCGCTTCGGGGTGGGTCGGGCAAGCGCCGCTCCCGGCCACGCACTCCCTTAATACATAAGGATGGTCGATGATCATACAAGGCCTCAGTAGATTCGGATGGTATGGTGCGCGCTCGCGTATCGAGCGGAAGAAATCAGATTTCAACGCTTCTTCAAGCGACTTATCCTTTATATTGTCCACGGCGAAATGAGCGAATACGCAGGGCTCGACGTCCCCGCTCTGGTTAATGTGCAGGTAATTCCTCCCGGCGGCCAGACACCCACCGACAAGCGGTCCATCACACCAGAAATCGGCTATTAGCGACTTTTTCTCACGCCTGATCTTTGATACACGCTCCAATCGTTGGATGCGCTGCTCGGGGGTTGTCATAAGATCGAGCGAAGGCCGAGTACCAATTGGCATGTATTGGAAATACCAGCCCAGGAAGCAGCCTTTTTCATTCATGTAGTAATCCACGAAATCCTCGCTGCTAAGCATATCGTTGTTGAAGCGGGTCACCGTGGCGGAGAAACCGTAAAGCACCCCTGCCTCACGCAGATTGTCCATGGCCTGCATGACCTTTGCGTAAACGCCCTCGCCCCTCCTGGCATCGGTCTCCTTCTCGTAGCCCTCAACCGAGATGCAGGGTATGACGTTACCGAGTTCCGCTATTCCGCGTGCGAGATCCTTATCGATAAGAGTGCCATTGGTATATACCTGGAAGGTTACGTCGGAGTGCCTGCGAAAGATATCAAGGAGCGGCTTATAATAAAAAGGTTCACCGCCTGAGATAACATTGAAATAGGTCCCCATCGCCTTGCCTTCGTTGATTATGCGGTCGAGCACCTCTACCGGCAGGTCATCATTCTTGGAGTACATACCGGCGTAACAGCCAACACACCTTAGATTGCATCGCATGGTCGGGCTGATTACCATCAACAACGGCGGACCGAAACCATTCTTTTCCTTGAATGCATCCCTCACTCTTGATTTGTAGAAAAGAGCATCGGTTAAGAAATTTATTGCGCCGTGCCGAACGTTTTTGTTTAGTTCAGGCAGGCGGTTTTTCAGCTGAAGGATAAGGGAACGAACCCACTCCTGCCCATCAGGCCATTTTATGGTGCCCACGAATTTTTCTGCAAAGGAAAGCAGCTTTTCATCAGAGACGCTGGGAAGGACGAAGATGAGACCGTTAATGGTTTTCTTAATCGCATAGTCTCTGATCCCGGATTTCGCTGGCATGCTTTCCATCTCCTTGACTATAGGAACCCCCGAAGACTATTGCCGGCTTTTATATCTGAGAATGCTTGCTCAACTTGCGCTTGTTTTGAGTATTATTTCCAATCATCCGTAGTAATAACAAACTCCTCGGCGAATGGTTACCTGAAACCGGCAATTTAATTAATGATAATACCTTCAAGCATTATTATGTAGTGCTGACATTATTTAGCTTATAGTGTTGATGTTGAGGCGTGGGGGTGCGCTTTGAGATATGCTTCCCTGATTTTTCCTTTGCTCAGGTGAGTGTATATCTGGGTGGTGCTTATGCTTGCGTGACCGAGGAGTTCCTGAATGTATCGAAGGTCGGCACCGTTCTCCAGCAAGTGGGTCGCGCAACTGTGTCTGAGGGTATGAGGAGTCATTTTATCTCGCAGCCCGACTCGTCCCGCGTATTTTTTTACCAACCCCCAGGTCCCCTGCCTGGAAAGCCGCCCGCTCCTCTTGTTCAGGAATATTGCCCTCTCCCTTGCCGTCTTCGCCAACGCCGGCCGGCCCAGGCGCAGGTAGTCTTTTAAAGCCTGTGCGGCCGCATTACCTACAGGAACTACCCTTTCCCGGGATCCCTTTCCCATGACCCTCACTTCGTTCTCACCCAGATCGAGGTCCTCGATATCCAAACCTGTTAACTCGGAGATGCGAATACCGGTCCCATATAGGGTCTCGAGGATGGCTTTATCCCGGAGTCCCCCCGGATCTTCCAGCCATGGTTGATCCAATAGTAGCGCGACTTCATCCTGGCTTAGCACCCTGGGCAACCGTTGCTCATGACGAGGACCGGGGAGCGAAAGCGTCTGCATTCTCTCATCGACACCCTCCTCCACCAGGAAGCGCTCAAAACTCCTCAAGGAAGCCGTTGCCCTTGCTCTCGAGCGTGCTGAGAGGCCGACGCGCGAAAGCTCTTCCATAAAGGCAGTAATATCTTCGCGCTCAACCTCGCCCGGCGATCGTCTGCCTTTCCTCGCCATGAATTCCGCCCATCGCCGCAAGTCCCTGCCATAAGCTTCTATCGTTTTAGGTGAAAGTGCTTTCTCAACTCGCAAGAAAAGAAGGAATTCCTTTAGAAGGGAATCCCACTGGAAGTTATTGGCATCGCTCTTATCCGGCACTACGGTCTCCGATTACTTTCCGGGAATGTCATGTCCTATGTTTATGTTTAGGCCCGACCCCATGTTTAGGCCTGGCACCATGTTTATGTTTAGGCCCGACCCCTATTTTCCGAAGAGCCGTTCACTGGAAATTTCAATCGGCAGAATATGTTCCAGGGGTTCATAATCAAAGGAATGTGCCTCGGCCACCGGCTTCGAAGTAACCCGTCCCTGTATTATGTTAACACCCGCGGCCAGGGCTCGGTCGTGCCTCACTGCTTCCTGCAATCCAAGATTCGCTATCTCCTGGACAAAGGGAAGCGTCACGTTGGTGAGGGAATAGGTGGATGTTATCGGTACCGCCCCCGGCAGGTTTCTCACGCCGAAATGAACCACATCGTGGATGAGATAAACCGGGTCGGAATAGGTTGTGGGTCTCGAGGTTGCAAAGGAACCGCCCTGATCTATGGAAATATCCACCACAACGGAACCCGGCTTCATCTCCTTCACCACACCCTCATCCACGAGGACAGGGCTCCGCGCTCCCGGTACGAGAACCGCTCCTATCACCAGGTCGGCTTGAACCACCATTTCCCGAACGCTCAGCTTGTTCGAAACAATGGTGGTTATTCGTCCGTGCAGGATATGTTCCAGGTAGCGCAACTTCAAGAGGTTCTTGTCCATCACTACGACGTGCGCATCCATACCGGTCGCCAGTATCGCTGAATGCGAACCGACGAGTCCGGCTCCCAGTATGACGACGTTGGCCGGAAGCACGCCGGTCGCCCCGCCCAGCAGGAGTCCGCGGCCGCCATTCATCTTCTCCAGATGATGCGCGCCGATCTGGGGAGCCATGCGTCCCGCTATCTCGCTCATCGGAGCGAGCAAGGGAAGGCTGCCATCGGCAGCTTGCACCGTTTCATATGCGACGGCTACGACTCCCCTTTCCATCAATTCCCGGGTCAGGCGCTCGTCCGCCGCAAGATGGAGGAAAGTGAAGATTATCTGGCCCCTCTCGAGCATGTGGTACTCCGAGGGGAGAGGCTCCTTCACCTTGAGGATCATCTTGGCGTCCGCGAAGACCTCTTCCGCAGCCTGGACTATTCGCGCCCCTGCCGCCTCGAAGTCGGAATCCGAAATGCTCGAGCCCTCCCCCGCTCCGCTCTCAATGAGGACGGCGTGGCCCTCATCTACAAGTTCGTGAGCTCCCTGCGGTGTGATGGCGACGCGGTATTCCTGGTCGACTATCTCCTTAGGAACACCGATAATCATTTTTCGGCCATCCTTCGAGTTTTTCGAGGCTGGTACTGGTGCTTTAAATATATGGTTGCGAGCGCTATGCCCGCCACCGATTTCGAATCCTTGATCTCGTTTTTTGCCACCATTTCCAATGCTTTCCCCATAGGCAGGTGTACCACCTCGAGAAACTCGTCCTCATCGGGATTCGCCTGCGTCTTCCGGAGCTTGCTGCCCAGATAAAGATAAAGTATTTCGTTTGTGAAGCCGGGGGACGTATAGAAAGAAGCAAGCTCCAGCCAATCGAATGCCTGGAATCCTATCTCCTCCTCGAGTTCCCGCTTTCCGCAGTCAAGCGGCTTTTCACCGGAACTCAATTTGCCGGCGGGTATTTCAAGAAGTTCTTCGCCGGCGGCATGCCGGTACTGCTTTACCAGATATATCCAACCATTCTGGTCCAGTGCGACCACACCAACCGCTCCGGAATGCTCGATTACTTCCCTTTCGGCTTCATGGCCATTTGGTAGCTCCACCCGATCGACGTAAAGCCTGACTACTTGTCCTTCGAAAATGGTCTTCCGCTCAATCGTTCCAAAGCCCTCCGGGCTCATTAACTTATCCTCATCCTTCCCGCCGAGTTTGCTATCTCGGCACACAGGCGCGCCAGCTTGCTCAGGTCTTTAACCTTCACGCTCTCATTGATCGTATGCGGCTCCCTCGCTCCTATGCTCAACACCACCGATTTAATACCGATGGTATTCAGGAAATTGGCATCGCTGCCTCCCCCCGAGGATTGCACTTCCATCTTGAGGCCCATGGCCTTACCGCCCTCGATTCCTAACTGCACCAGCGCATCCTGGGAGTCGATTTGGAAACCTTCGTAAGCTCTTTCCACTTTTACTTCCACTCCGACGCCGACGGCCGCCTCGGCCTCAAGGGCCGCTTTTACCATGGATTTTCTTTGCTTCTCCAGCTTCCCCATATCAAGTGAGCGGACCTCGCCTTCGACCGTAACCATATCCGGTACTATGTTTACCGCCCGGCCGCCGCTTATAACTCCGATATTGGCTGTGGTCTCCGCGTCTATCCGCCCCAAATGCATGAGGCTTATGGCCCACGAAGCTCCAAATATAGCGTTTATCCCTTTCTCGGGCTCCACTCCGGAGTGTGCCGATTTGCCCTTGAAAACGAACAGGAGATTGTCCTGCGTCGGTGATGCATTGACTATTTTTCCAACGGGGCCCTCAGCATCGAGCACGAAAGCGTAACGGGACTCGATTCTCTTACGCTCCAGGTGGCGTACGCCCTGTAATTGCTTCTCTTCGGCAACCGTAAGTACCAGTTCCAACGGGCCATGTTCTATCTCCCCCTGGGATGACATTTTCATGAGTTCGATGATCGCAGCGACACCCGCCTTGCAATCGGCGCCAAGTATTGTTTTCGCCGCCGATACCACGCGTTCTCCCTTTATTACGGGCTCGACTCCCTTGACCGGGGTCACTGTATCCATATGAGCGCAAAACATAATAGGTGGGGCTTCTATTTGAAGGGCGGGTATTTTTATATAGATGTTTCCCGCATTTCCGCCGAGGACATCACCGGCCTTGTCCATGTACGGCTCGAAGCCACATGCCCTCGCTGCATCCATGACGTACCCGGCTACACCGGACTCTTCCAGGCTCACGCTCTCTATAGCCGCGAGTTCCATGAATGTATCCAGAATCCTGTCAGTCATTAAAGGTGCTCCTGTTCTCTTAGCGCAAATGCTAGCCTACAACCTTGAGGTTGGGTGGTTCCTCGGCGCTTTCTCCCTGAGACATGTGATAGCGTAAGGCCGCACCGATAAAATCCCTGAATAAGGGGTGGGGCCGGTTCGGCCGCGACTTGAACTCCGGGTGGAACTGCGAAGCCAGGAACCAGGGGTGGTCGTGCCTCTCGATGATTTCCACCAGGCGTCCGTCCGGCGATAAGCCCGAAAACACCAAGCCGGCTTCCTGCAATGCCGTTCGGTAATGGTTATTGACCTCGTAACGATGCCGGTGGCGCTCGTATATTACTTCCTCATCATAGGCCTTGCCGACCATGCTTCCTTCCTCGAGTTTGCAGGGATAAAGACCCAGCCGCATGGTTCCGCCCATCTCGTCTACCTCCCGCTGGCTGGGCAAGAGATCTATCACCGGATCAGGAGTGGCCGGCTCGAATTCCGAGCTATTGGCTTTCTCATATCCGCAAAGGTTACGGGCGGCCTCGATGATCGCGCATTGCAGACCGAGACATATTCCAAAGAAAGGAACCCCGTTTTCGCGAGCGTAGCGTATGGCTTCAACCTTGCCGTCTACCCCGCGCACACCGAAACCACCTGGAATCAGTATGCCATCAAGTCCTGCCAGAACTTCGGGGGCATTATCATAGGTAATATCGTCCGACGCCAACCACTTGATTTTGACCTTCGATCCATTGGCAAAGCCACCGTGCTTGAGGCTTTCTATTATGGAGAGATAGGCGTCGGTGAGCTCGATGTATTTGCCCACCACTCCTATATTGACCTCTTCTGTCGCGGCGTTTATCTTTCTTACCATATTCTCCCATTCCGAGAGGTCCTCCTCATGCCCCTCGAGCCCGAGATGTCGGGCCACGTAATCTCCCAGGCCTTCCGCGTGCAGCAACAACGGCACTTCGTATATGCACTCGGCCGTCTGGGCAGATATGACGCCATCCAGATCTATATCGCAGAGCAGCGAGATCTTTTCTTTCAGATCGACGGCGAGTGGACCCTTGGAGCGGCAAACGATGACATCCGGCTGGATTCCCATCGATCGCAGTTCCTTGACGCTGTGCTGCGTCGGCTTGGTCTTCATTTCCCTAGTGGTTTCGATGAAAGGTACCAGGCTGACGTGGACATACATCACATTTTCCTCACCCACGTCTTTCTTGAACTGCCTTATCGCCTCTAGGTAGGGCAGGCTTTCGATGTCGCCGACGGTGCCTCCGATTTCCGTTATCACCACATCCACTTCGCTGGAACGGGTCAAGCGCAGGATTCGTTCCTTTATCTCGTTGGTTATATGCGGTATCACCTGCACGGTCCCGCCCAGGAATTCCCCCTTGCGCTCGCGGGTAATGATCGACCAATATACGCTTCCCGTGGTTACATTGTTCTCCCTGCCCAGGTGCTCGTCGATGAATCGCTCGTAATGCCCGAGGTCGAGATCGGTTTCGGTTCCGTCGTCGGTAACGAAGACCTCACCGTGCTGGAAAGGATTCATCGTACCCGGATCCACATTGATATAAGGGTCCATTTTCTGCATTGTGACCTTGAGACCCCTCGCCTTTAAGAGCCTGCCAAGGGAGGCCGCCGTTATGCCTTTACCCAGCGACGATGCCACTCCCCCTGTTACGAAAATATACTTCACCGGCATCTCAACCAACCTCCCATTGTCGGATTTCCGCCCCATTAGTTCCTTATTCTCCAAAAGAGAAGGAATCCCTACGACTCCCAGGGATTCCGCCTAATAATCTCGTATTCATTTCTTTTTCGGGATGACTCCGGCCTCTCTATAGCCGGTCACCTCCCGCCTTCCTCGCTTCCTTCAACTTGCCTCAGTATATCCCAAGGCGGCTTCCAGCTTCAACATTCGTCATCAGGAACTCACTCCATTCTTATACTGTCATAATATTAATAGGGTTATGGGCTGGAAGAAGGGTATCATGGCGCACCGGAAGATAATATCGGTCACCCTGGCATTTCTCATTCTACTGTCAACCTTTTTCAGCTCCTGCGCCAATGAGCAAAGTAAAGAAAGTCCGCCAAATGCGGTGAACGAACATTTTTTGTTCTTGTTCAGGGATACTTTCGCGGTCACCCCTGAGCAGAAAGCTCTGGAAACAGTCAGTTCCTTCCTATGGATGTGCAAATACGGCCAATTCGGGCAGGCATCAAAAAAATATGCAGATCCTGACAGGGACATGATGGAAATACCACTTCAGGATATCGCAGACTACCGGTTCAGCCCCACTTTTGCCCAGATTAGACACCATTACCTTGCCAGCCCGGCCCTGGTTGTCGGAGCCGGTGTCATAACCAATGGCGGGCTCGATATGAGACTGCTTATCACCTGCACCGCGGAAGGCTCGAAGATAGTCGAAATCAAGGAGATTATCGAGCCTCAGCAGAGCTACCCGAAATCCAAATGGGAGGCTGACAGCACTTCAACCGTAGACCGCCTTATCTATGTTGACTTCCTGCCGGAAACACCTTGGGAGGCGGCAGAGGCGATTATTGCCGCCCATGGCTGTGAAATCTACGAAGAGAGCTATCCACAGCGGGGGAAGGTACTATCTTTTACCCTTTTGGTGCCGGAGGGCAGCGATGAGGTGGCGAAGATCGCGGGGTTCAAGGCAGAGCCCCTGCTTCTGAGGGCAGGAGATTACTACTGGGAGAAAAAGATCGAGCGGATGGCGGATTCCGATCATGCGCCGGGGGAAATGATTGTAGGATTTCCGGCAGGAACCCCAACCGGGACCGCCCGGGAAATCCTGGCTTCGTATGGCTATAGCGGAGACCGGATTCAGCAATCCGAATACATGCCGCAATGGTATACGGTCCGCTTCCGCTATGAAGGTGATGATAGAGACGAACTCGTGCGGGCGATACGGGAACTTCTTCTCGACAAGAGGATAGAGTATGCAGACCCCAATGGTCTGATGACAATGTCTACTCCGGTCGAAGGTGTTATTACCGTCACTTTTAATATAGGGGTGACGGCGGTAGAGGCGGAAGCAGTCATAGCGGCGCATAATTGCAGGATTCTCGAATCCTTTGAATCTGAACGACTCAGTTATAGATTGAGAGTGCACAAAGGGAGAAACGAATATGAAGTGGCTGAAGAGTTCAGGGCAGAGCCGACCGTCTCAGGAGCCGCGCAGGACGTGTTGATGTAATTTTCTTTTCATATAGCGCCTCCGGGGAGAGAGGGCCATGGAGATGAGGAACACGGCAAACAGCACCAGCACAATTGCCGCACCGGACGCCACATCGAAGTGAAAGGATAAGTAGAGTCCGGCGAAGACCGAAGCTACTCCGGTTGTTAACGACCAGGCAAGTACACCCCGGTAATTGCTCGAGAGCTGGCTGGCTGTAGCTCCGGGAATGACGAGCAGCGCCGAAACCAGCACTATTCCGACCAGCTTAATGGCAACCACTATGGTCAAAGCCATAACAATCAGCAGTCCGTAATAGATGAATTTTACCGGCAGCCCGCTGGCCGTGGCCGTCTCTTCATCGAAGGAGAGGAAAAGCAGCTCTTTGAAGAAAATGGTGATAAAGGACAGTGCCAGGATGGCCACAATGCCGACGATCATTACGTCCAGCCACTTCATTGCGAGGATGCTTCCGAAGAGGTAGCTCATCAGGTCCAGGTTATAAGCATTAGCGAGACGCACGAGCACGACACCCAGGGCCATTGCGCTCGCAAACAAGATTCCTATCACCGTATCTTCGTGGATTTTACCTTTGCGGCTGAACCAGCCGATTCCCAAGGCGATCAGCACGCAGAACCCGCCTGCCGAAAGCAGCGGATCGATGCCCGCGGCCAGCCCCAAGGCGACTCCACCGAAGGCGGCGTGGGAAATTCCCATGCCGGCAAATGCCAAGCGGCGAACGACTACGAAGAAGGATATCAACGAACAGACTACCGCTATTATCGTTCCGGCTATTAGAGCCCTTTGAGCGAAGCCATAAGCAAACATCATCTACTCCCTCGTTTCCTCCCCCGGCCGCGCTTCCCCTCCGACTCCCGCGAGGAAATCGAACTCACAGCGGTAGGCTTCCTTCAACCTGTCACTTCCGAGGACCTCCAGCGGCCTGCCATGCAGGTGCATCGTCCGGTTAATGCAGACTATCTCGTCGGCGTAGCGGGCAAGGACATTGACGTCGTGGGAGACAAAAACGACCGATAGTGAAAGCTCCTTCTTGAGATCGCTCAAGAGCTCCAAGAAATTTTCCTGCCCCTCGATATCCAGGCCGGATGTAGGCTCATCCAGCAGCAGGATTCGGGTCTCGAGACATAGAGCACGAGCCAGGAAGACTCGTTTCTGCTGCCCGCCGGAAAGCTGCCCGATGGGTCTCTTTTCCAATCCGGAAAGCCCCACCGCCCGGATGCTTTCAAGCACGGCAGTGCGATCGGCCTTTCTCGGAAAACGGAAGGTGCCGATGCAGCAGGTTCGTCCCATCATCACGACGTCGTAAACGGATACCGGGAAGAGCGGATCGAAAAGAACTTGCTGGGGGACGTATCCTATGTGGTGTAGTTCGTGCTTGAGCTCTACGGGGCTCATCCCCATTACCCGGACCATCCCCCTGTCGGGCTTCACAAGACCGAGTATGACCCTTAGCAGGGTTGTCTTGCCGGCACCGTTAGGCCCTATTACCCCAAGAAAGGTCCCCTCGTCAAGCGAGAAGGTGATGCCTTCGAGCACTCGGTTCGATCCCAGGCTTGCGGATACGTCTTCGAGTATTATCACCTGGCATTTTTTTCCTCCGGATGACTCGAAATAATCCTTTACCCGGCATTCCCTCATTTCAAGGCCTCCCTCATGACTTCAACATCGTGCTTCATAAAGGCCATGTAGGAGTTCATTTGAGGATTGGCAGGATCTCCCATAGGGTCGAGCATCTTCAAGGCCACACCCGGGCCCGCTTCTTCGGCAATAGCCTCCGCGGCACGCGAGCTGAATTGCGGTTCGGAAAAAACAGCTCTCACACCCTCGTTTCGGGTTGCATCGATAAGCCCGGCGATCCAGCCGGCGGATGGTTCCTTTCCCGGTTGTTCCTCGATTACTCCCACTTGGTCCAAGCCATAGCGGCGGGCGAAATACGTCCAGGACGGATGGAAGGCTATGAACTTCTTACTGCTGAATTGGGCGATCATATCGGCTATGAGAACATCCAGGTCCAATAATTGCGTAATATAATCCTCAGCGTTTCGGCGATAGCTCGATTCGTGTTTGGGGTCCGTGGCGGCCAAGCCGTCCCTTATGGAATCTATCATATAGACAGCCAGTATCGGATCGAGCCAGACATGGGGATCATATACCTCGCTATCCCCTTCCTCCTGCTCAGCCATGAGCTGATTTGTAGGCACGGCTTCACCGGCGACTACCTCAACCAAGTCAGGGTTATAAACGCTTTCGAATACATCATCGACCCAGGGAGCTAGTTCCAATCCATTGACTACCAGCATATCCGCCTCGGATAGGTATCGCATCTGCCTTGTGGTAATTTCGTATGTGTGCGGGTTTGATCCCGCTGGAACCATTGACTCTACCTCCACCAAGTCTCCTCCCACGTTCCGGCAGAAATCCGCGATGGGGAAGATATCAGTGGCGATCTTTATCCGGCCATCCGAATGAGAACCGGCATCGTTACATCCCGGTAAAGTGAATACCATTCCCGCCAGGAGCAACTCTGCAAGAATCAATATACCCATCCTTAAGAGCCACTTTTTGATAATCGTTGTCATCTTCATACCAAGATTCTTCCGATTTACGTTCTTTCTCGATTAGCCCTTCCTCGAAGTGAGGCATCCCGGACAATACCCGAAAAGGCTCATGCAATGTTCGGTGACCAGAAAATCCGAGCCGTCCCTTACCCGTTCCTTCAATTCTTCAATAAGACAGGCTTCTAGGATCTCGATTGCGCCACAGGACAGGCAAACCATATGATGGTGGTGTTTTCCAGTGTTTACCTCATAATAATGCGAATCTCCGTGCAAATGGACTCTGGTTGCCAAGCCAAGATCGCAGAATAATTCAAGACTCCTGTATGTCGTTGTCAAACCAAGAGATGAAAACCTCTTACATGCAAGCTCGTGTACCTCCTCGGGGCTGAGCGGTTTCCCTTCGTTCTCCTTTAACACACCGAAGACCGCCTCGCGTTGTGGCGTGTACCTGTATCCCCTCGAATGCAATCTTTTCTCGAGATTCATTCTAAGATCCTTATCGACAATCATTATCATTTAATAATGATTATACGCATGAAAGAGGTTCCTGCAAGGGTTCCAAGCAAATAGGCCTCTAGGCCTTATTCCTAAGCATGGCTTCTGCGTGCTTGCGGGCGGTCGTCTTGTCGCCGCCCAGCATTCTTACCAGTTCATCGACGCGGCTCTCTGCCTCCAGTATCTCAATGGATGTGCTTATGCCTTTTGGCCGGGTGTCCTTGCGAACCGACAGGTGCCTTTTGGAGAGGGCCGCGATCTGGGGTAGGTGGGTGATCGAAAAGACCTGGTGATAATTTCCGATCAAGCTCAACTTAGCGGCGAGGATGTCGGCCGTAGCGCCTCCGATGCCTGAGTCTACTTCGTCGAAGACGAGTGTAGGAACCGCGTCGGCCCTCGCAAGGGCGAGTTTGAGGGCTAGCATTATCCGCGATAGCTCCCCTCCCGAAGCAATGCGGCCCAGGGATCGATAGGATATATCTTTGCCCGGCGAAACCGTGAATTCTACGATATCCCGACCGCTCTGAAGGGGTTCCGGAGCCCGCTGTATGTCGATGCGGAACGTCATTCCGGCCATGTTCATGTCTTTCAGTTCTTTATTCGTCTCCCGGGTGAGCCTATCTGCAAGCGCTTTCCTGCTTGTGCTCAAGCCCTCCGCCGCCTCATAGAGCTCCGCTTCCAGTCTGGCTGCCTCCTCCCTGGCTTCGTCTTGTGCCTCATCCAGATTGGAAAGCTCTTCCAGTCGAAGTTTCGAGCTCTCGAGATGCGCCAGTATCTCACTTGTCTCCGGCCCGTACTTGCGCGCCAGGTCTCCCAGCGCCTTAAGTCGGGATTCCGCCTCTTCCAGACGTCCCGGTTCGAAATCAAGGGCTTCAACATATGAAAGCATGGCGTGGGTGATTTCCGAGAGTTGGTCCTGAGCCGCCCGCAACCCGATACTCCATTCCTTGAGATCCTCATCGAGGGCGGCTGCTTTTTCGATTGCCGATTCTGCCATGCCCAGGCTCTCGATTATCCCGCCCTCACCTTCCGAGCCGGCGGCGAGAGCATACGCTTCCCGTGCATTGTTGAAGAGTTCCTCCCTGTTCTGCATCCGCTTTCTTTCCTTGAGGAGCTCTTCCATTTCACCATCGAGAGGTCTTACCGCCTCTATCTCTCGCACCTGAAAGACAAGCAGATCGATTTCGCGCAGGCGTTCCGCTTCATCCATGGTAATCTTGGCCAGGTACTCCTCGGCCTTCTTCCAGCCCTCCCATAGTGATCTATAACCGGCAAGCAGATTGAGATGCTCCGGACCGCCGAAATCATCGAGGTATTCCAAATGGCTGGAAGGCTTGAGGAGCCGCTGGTGCTCATGCTGCCCGTGAATGTCCACGAGCCTTTCGCCCAGCCTGGCGAGGGCAGCCACGGTACTCATCCTGCCGTTCACGTAGCAACGGCTCTTGCCGTCGGCACCTATAACACGGCGCAGGATGATCTCGCCGTCGACTTCGAATCCCTCCTCCTCGGCTATCCTTCTTACCGCGTGGTTATCTTCGACGTCGAAAGCCGCTTCCAGTTCGAGCTTTTCCGCACCAGGTTTTATCAAGCCGCTGTCTCCCCTGCCGCCGAGCAGGAGGTCAAGGGCTTCGACCAAGACGGTCTTGCCGGCTCCGGTTTCACCCGTAAGGGCATTGAGTCCGGGTCCGAAGTCGAGGCAAGCCTCCTCGATCAAGGCCAGGTTCCTAACACGCAGTTCCCTTAGCATTCCGCCTCCGGACTTGCCTATGTCTATTTGCCCGCCTCTGGAAAATCGAATTTATCTCTAAGAAGATTGTAGAAGGAGTAGTCGGCGGATTTGATCATTTTCAAGCGCCGCGAAGCCTTTTTTATGATAATCCTTCCCCCGTCCGGGAGGCTCGTTTCCTCCCTTCCGTCGAACGAGAGGGATGGCATCGCCTTCTCTCTCTCCACTACGACCCGTACCTCGCTCTCTGATGAGATAAGGACCGAGCGATCCATGAGCGAATGGCTGCAAATCGGCGTCAGTAATATGCAATCGACGGCGGGATCGAGTATCGGGCCTCCCGCCGATAGGGAATACGCCGTCGATCCCGTAGGGGTTGCGAAGATTACGCCATCGCCTGAGTAATAATGAAAATAGCGATCGTTTATGCCTACTTCCAATCTAACCATCCATTGCAGTTCACGTTTTCCGACCACTACCTCATTCAAGGCATAGTGCTTCTCTCCGCTTCGATCTCCCTCCACAGTGCACTCGAGGATCATGCGTTCCTGCAATAGATATCGGCCGGTGAAAATATCTTCAAGGCCCGGATACATATTCTCAAACTGAAGCGCGGTCAAGAAACCCTTCTTGCCCAGATTTATTCCAACCACCGGTGATGCTGCTTCGAATGCCAGGTTCGCAGCCCTGAGCATCGCTCCATCCCCTCCAAGAGAAACAACAAGGTCCAGATCGCATATGAACTCTTCCCTCGCCATTCCCTTTTCCGGACATCCGACTACCACGGCATCATCAGGAAGAAATCGCGCCGTCTTTCCCTTGCTGTCCAGCCAGTCGACAAGATCAAGGGCCAACTCGAGCGCTTGTGCCTTTCCCGAATGTGGCATTATTCCTATATTATTCATCTCTAGCGCCAAGCCTCGGCCACCACCTTCTCGACTTCCCGAGAGATTTCCGGTTCCTTTTCTTCACCGCTTCTTACCCACCATCCAAAAAACTCTATATTGCCTTCAGCGCCCTTTATGGGCGAGGGCGCCAGGGCTTTGAGCCTGAAGCCGGCGTTCTTAGCCGACTCGGCGACACGTCCCAAGACTTCCTTGTGTATTTCAGGATCCTTAACGATTCCCCTTTTTCCGACTTTTCCCTTTCCTGCTTCGAATTGAGGCTTTATCAGCGCAATAAGGCAACGGCCCCCATCGAGCAATTCGGCAAATACGGCGAAAACCAGACGCAATGAAATAAACGATAGATCGGTTGTTATCATCTGAGGCCGGAAGGGCAAATCCTCGGGCCTTATTGTTCGAAGGTTTACTCCTTCCACCACTGTTACCCGCGGGTCTTGCCGGAGGTTCCAATGCAGCTGGCCGCGCCCCACATCGAGTGCGATAACGCGCGATGTCCCCCTTTCCAAAAGACAATGGGTGAATCCACCGGTGGAAGCCCCGGCGTCCAGCACATCGAACCCCTGAACGTCGATTCGCCATCGTTCCAACACCGCATCCAGCTTATCACCTCCACGTGACACAAAACGCGGTTTGGCCTTAATGCTGATGCGGTTAGAAGATCCGACTTTTGTGCCGGGCTTCAGGGCTCGTCCTTTGCCCTCAAGCTCGACCTCGCCGGCCATGACGGCCAGACGCGCCCTCTCCCTCGATTGGAAATATCCTTCATCAACCAACCATTGGTCGAGGCGTTTCATCCCGATCCCGTCATGATTCGGTATCCAAAACGCTTATAATCCTTTGGGAGATCGATTGCGCGTCCAAATGCTCAGAGGCAAGCAATTCGGGGACTTTTCCATGTCCGACAAACCGGTCAGGCAAACCCAGTGGGAGAAAACCACACTCGATACCGGAGGCCTTGAGCAGGCAGCCTATGCCCTCTCCGAAGCCACCCTTTAAAGCATTCTCTTCCAGGGTCACCAGGAGTTTAACTTTACGGGCCCGATCCTTGATTGATTCCTCATCAATGGGCTTTACAAAGCGGACGTTTACGACCTCTGCTTTTATTCCTTCCTTTGACAGCAAGACTGCGGCCTCCAGCGCTATTCCCACCATTCGTCCCACCGCTATTATGGATATGTCCTTTCCTCGCTTGATAGTGATTGCTTTGCCCAATTTCAAGGGTTTATGCATGGAGTCGATCTTTTTCAGGGCTCCGGAACCTCGCGGATAACGGATAGCCACCGGTCCATCTATCTCGAGGGCCGCCCACATCATATCCCTGAGTTCGGCCTGATCGCTCGGAGCCATGATGGTAATATTTGGCAGCATCCTCAGGTAGGACAGGTCGAACGCTCCATGATGGGTGCCCCCATCCTCACCGACCAACCCCGCCCTGTCCAAGGCAAATATCACGGGCAGGTTCTGCAGGCAGACCTCCTGCACCAACTGATCGAAGGCGCGCTGCAGGAAAGTCGAATAAATCGAGACCACCGGCCTGTAGCCACCCAGTGCGAGTCCCGCAGCAAGGCCGACAGCGTGCTGTTCGGCAATCCCAACATCTATGAAGCGGCGCGGGAACAACCTGGCGAAATCATCGAGGCCGGTGCCGAGCTTCATGGCAGCGGTTATGGCAACCAGTTTGGGTTCCGACCTCGCCATATCGCACAATACCCGGCCAAAGACTGTCGTGAAGCTGGGATTGCCTTCCGAAGCAGCCTCGCCGGATTCAATATCAAAAGGCCCAATGCCATGAAAGACATCGGGGTCCCTTTCCGCCGGCGGGTAGCCCTTACCTTTGCTCGTAATTACATGTATCAAAATCGGCCCCTGCGCCATCTCGGCCAGGCGTAGGTCTCTTTCCATTCCTTCTATATCATGACCGTCTACGATGCCTACATACTGGATCCCCAATTCCTCGAAAATAAACTCCGGAATAAGAAAATTCTTCAATCTCTCCTTGAAGGAATGGATAAGGCGATCCGTCGGAGCGCCAACGAAGGGAACACTTTCCACGATCTCCTTGATCTCGCCCTTCATCCTCATATAGCGCGGGTTGAGGCGAAGCTGGCTCAAGTATGCCGACATGGCCCCGACATTGCGGGAAATCGACATGCCGTTGTCATTGAGTATTATTATAAGATCCTTATGCAAATGCCCGGCTTGATTCAAGGCTTCGAACGCCATTCCGCCGCTGAGCGATCCGTCCCCTATCACCGCGACCACATTATAGTCTTCGCCATTTAAATCCCGGGCCATGGCCAGTCCGAGCCCGTAACTGATCGATGTGCTGGCATGTCCCGGGTTGTTGACATCATGAGGGCTCTCTTCCCGCCGCGGAAACCCGCTCAACCCATGTAATCGGCGCAGCGTTCGGAAGCCCTCCCTCCTGCCCGTAAGGAGCTTGTGTGCGTAAGCTTGGTGGCCGACGTCCCATATAATACGGTCTCTCGGACTGTCGAAGACACGGTGGATTGCTATCGTCAGTTCTACGACACCCAGAGACGGCGCCAGATGACCGCCGCACTCGGAGGTTGTTTCCACCATTACCCCGCGTATCTCCCCGGCCAACTCGTCGAGTTGAGAGTAACTCAGTCCCCGCAGGTCCCCGGGCCCTGAAATAGAATCCAGCAAAGGTGTCTTCATTTGCGTTTTTCCTCGAGCCGTTTTCCGAAATCTTCCACCCGTTCAACTGCCTCTTCCAGGAGATCGACGGCTTCGTCCTCACCCGGGTCTCCTTCGAGGCGATTTGCCATCTCCTGCAGTTGATCGACCTCGGCATCCAGGTTCTTTCTATCTTCCGGCAATCCAGCCTCCTATCCCGCTGAAAATATTGGGTTTCCAGGAACCCGGGCGCCAGTGCCCGCGAATGCCCGAATACCCGCTCATGCATAGATTCTATCCAGCCCTTTAAAGCCCCGCAAGGGCGGATGTCGGCACTGATTCGATCAAACCCAAGGTGAGGAGCGGCGAATTGTAGAATTAGAGTATGATGTTTTCGCGGCCGTTCGTATTTGGGGGAAATGATTGCTGTAGCGATGGAAACCAATAAAGGTTGTTAAAGGTGGAAGACTTGGTCGACAAGGATACGATCCTTCACCATACGGTGACCAGAACTGAGGCACCCAAAGCTGTAAGCAGCGATAAAAGTGTTCTGGCTCCAGCCAGGTTTCTTGCACGCGAGATAGGGGGCCGCGCCCCGGGCAGCCCAGGTGAGAGGTCCGCTTCACGCTTTGTTGAAAGGGAGCTCAAGGCGCTTGGGCTCGAAGCTGAATTGCAGCGATTCAGGACTACGGCAACCACTGCCTGGAGCGAACTACTGGTGCACGTTATTCTCATCACCGGCGTACTGCTGTTTCCGCTCGACTATCGCATCTCGTATGTATTGGTTTTTATCGGCTTTATTTTTTTTCTCCTCGAACAATTCGGCCGTAGTCCTTTGAGCTGGCTGCAACCGCATCGAAAATCCGAAAATGTCATGGCGAAAATATCAGGGCGTAATGACCCGAAGAGGACGCTTGTGATCGCCGCACATGTAGACTCTCCGCGTTCCGCCTTCTACTATCGCCCCGGACTCATCAGATTCTTCAGGGCCTTCACCCTACTCGATATCTTCTGCATGTCGCTTCTGTTCATGATCTTCTCTCTCACTTTTGGCGGCTCGATCCTCAAGATGGAAGCCGATAAGCTGAACCTTCTCTGGAAGATCGGCCTGATATTCCTGATTGTCCCCTTCCTGTCGCTTATCGGTCTCACACAAAGAGCTTTTTCCGGAAAACCCATACGGGGAGCGAATGATAATGCTTCCGGCGTCGCCGTTCTCCTCGAACTTGCCCGGGTCTACTCACGCCGGCGTCCCCAGAATCTGGATATCTGGTTCGTTGCGACAGGAGCGGCGGATGCGGGTGGGACCGGCATAAAGCGCTTGTTGAGCCGCAATCGGCGCGGGCTGAAGGGTGCTTTTTTCGTAATCCTCGACAAGGTCGGGTACGGGCTTCCGGTCTGCTATCGCAAGGAAGGTGTATTATTCCCTTTCAGAGCCAATCGTAAGTTGACTTCGATTGTAAAGGATATCTACCAAGTACATCCTCACTATGCCGGAGGCTTCAAGAGGAACGGCCTTTATCGTGGTGAAGGCTTCCAACTGCTGTCTCGAGGCAAAAAGGCCCTAACCCTGAGCGCGAGAGAGAAACCCGGATGTCCGCGGTTCTGGAGGTGGCACGAGGACGATCTCGAAAATCTCGACCCTAGGTGCATGCGCCTTACGCTGGACCTGGTAAGATCAATGATCGACAAGCTGGACAAGGAATAATTAAGCTCAACTACTTTTTTCTGCTTTTGCTTTTTTTCTTGCGTGCCGTACCGTGCGCCGTCTTGCTTCCCCAAATTGCGGCGAGGATAAAGGCGCTGGCCATAACGATCAGTGATGCAAGGCGAGACCAAACGCTTCCACCCGCCCAGAGTCCGCTCAAGACGGACCAGCGAGTCCCGGATTCAAGCGAAAAAATACCGCCCACGATCAGGGCAACGGCCGCATAACAAACAAGAGCCTCGATCCCTCTCCAGATAGGATGATAAATGGTGAACCTGCTCCACAAGAATGGAGGTATGACCGACACAGCGAGGTATCCCGCCAGGATTCCGGTAAGGGCGAGCGTTTCGTTGAATCCAAGCAGTTGGCGATCAAGAACGCGTGTGACATAGGGATAGATCAGATAGCGAAACAGGAACAGTAATAGTACATAGTAGATCGCAGTCCACGCCCAGAAAGGAAAAGCTGAGATCCTGGCTCTCCAGGCGCTTTCGCCTCGACCTCTTCCGGCCGAACGGCCTTTCTTAGCTGCTATCGCCGAAACACCTGCCTTATTCTCCGACTAACTGGAGGATAAGCACCCGCTTGCGGGGACGCGTATCAAAATCGACGAAAGCCAATTGCTGCCAGGTACCGAGGGTCATGCAACGATCCTTAAAGGGGACACTCAAGGAGGGCCCGACCAGGGAAGCTCTTACATGCGAATGACCGTTTCCATCCGCCCAAGCGCGGTCATGATGGTAAGTTTTTGAGCTCGGCGCCCAGCGCTCGAAGGCCTCCTCGAGATCACGCACCAGTCCCGGCTCACATTCGAGAGTGATCACACCGCCGGTTGAGCCGGGTACGAATACGGTCAGGAGCCCGGTTTGAATGGGTGAATTTGCCAACTCCTCCGCTACCTCTTGGGTTATATCCGTGATCTCGGAATTCCCCCGAGTAGCTAGTTCCAGGCTTGTCGTATGAACCGGCAATTTCCCTCCTTAAATCCTCCTGCTTAAATAATGTATACGTCTTCCTCGCGCATGACATTATATCCTCCAGCTTGAAGCGCTTTGATGGCTTCGTCCAGTTTCTCGACTCTAAACACCACCATGGCACTCTCCCCGCTTTTCTCGACGAAACAATACAAGTATTCAATATTGACATTTGTCTCATACAGCGGGGCCAGAACCGCCGCCAGCCCTCCCGGTCGATCCGGCACCTCAACCGCGATAACTTCAGTTTCACTTACGGTAAATTTGTTCTCCACCATGACCCGCATCGCCGTATCCGGGTCGTTTACGATCAAGCGCAGGACCCCATAATCAGCAGTTTCGGCTATCGAGAGAGCCCTTATGTTCACCTGGGCTTCGGCCAGGCTTTTACACGCCTCCAGCAATCTACCGGACTTGTTTTCGAGGAAAACGGAAATTTGCCTTACTTTCACACCACACCTCCTAGATTCTCCTCTTATCGACGGCGCGCACGGCTTTTCCTTCGCTTCTTCCTATCGAACGGGGCTCCATCAATCGCACCTTCACGCTTACCCCGAGATAACTCTGAACTTCGTCGCGTATCTTCCTCTCGAGGTCTTCCAGACGCTTGATTTCATCAGAGAAGGTCTCGGGTGAAACCTCGACCTGTACCTCCAGAATGTCCAGGTTATCGATCCTGTCCACCACTAGCTGATAGTGGGGGGCCAGCCCCGGAATCTGCATAAGGACCATTTCGACCTGGGACGGAAAAACATTAACCCCTCGAATGATGAGCATGTCGTCCGTGCGGCCGGTGATCCTCTCCATGCGATAATGCGTACGGCCGCAGGGGCATGCCTCCTTAATAAGCTTGGATATATCCCTGGTCCGATAGCGAAGCAGAGCCAACCCTTCCTTGTTGATGTTGGTGAAAACCAATTCGCCGCTCTCGCCCGGGGGCAGTACCTTTCCCGTGCCAGGATCGATTATCTCGGGGATAAAAGAATCCTCGAAGACGTGCAGCCCTTTTTTCTCAACGCATTCTATGGAGACACCCGGTCCGACCACCTCGGATAACCCGTAGATGTCGTGTGCCGATATCTCGAGTACCCTTTCGATCTCGTCACGCATCTCGTTGGACCACGGTTCCGCTCCAAGGATTGCCGATTTGAGTTTAATCTCTCCCCGTTCGACCCCTAGTTCGTTCATTACCTCGGCGATGTTCAATGCATAAGACGGGGTGCAACACAATATCGTGCTTCCAAAATCTACCATCATGCGGACCTGGCGCTTGGTGTTGCCGCCGGACATTGGAAGGGCTGTGGCCCCCAACTTCTCTGCCCCGTAATGCAAGCCTAATCCTCCGGTGAAAAGTCCGTAGCCGTAAGCGACATGAACGACGTCATCTTGCGACCCCCCCGCCACGACAATGGCCCGAGCAACGAGGTCAGCCCATACCTGGATATCCTGCGCCGTGTATCCCACAACCGTCGGTTTCCCCGTTGTTCCGGATGAGGCATGTATCCTTACGATATCCCTCATCGGGACGGCGAAAAGCCCGAAGGGATAATTATCGCGAAGGTCGTCTTTGGTAGTGAATGGCAGTTTTTCCAAGTCCTCGAGGCTCTTGACATCCCCCGGCTTGAAGCCCGCTTCCTCGAGCTTTCTCCTGAAGAAAGGCACTTTTTCGAATAGCCTGTCCGCAGTCTCCTGTAATCGCTCGAGCTGCAGGGCCTGCAGTCGATCGCGTTCCCAAGTCTCGACGGGGTTAAAGTGATCCATCTTCGACTCCTAATCCTCGGCTTTGATTTAGGGTAATTTTAGCACACAGACCTGGCTTTTTCTGGGAAAGAATTGCGTGATCGCGAGTACCGGCGCCCCTGTTTTCAGACCGCCCGGCGCTTGAAAAGGATTGAACTCAAGGCCAGAAAGGCGACGCCGAAAGCAAGAAGCACAACGATTTCCCAACCGACACCGGCGATACTCTGCCCCCGCAACATTACGCCGGAGAGCGCTTCTATGGCATAAGTGACCGGTACGGCCCTGGCTATCCATTGCATAAATGCCGGCATTTGCGAGAGCGGGAAAAGGGCACCGGTCATAAAAATAAGCGGGAAGCTGATCAGTACCGAAAGGATGACCGCTCCTGCGACTTGCCGGGCAAATGCGGCGATCAGCAAACCTATTCCGATGCATGAAAAACAGGTTGCCGCGATAACTACAAGCGCAAGCGGTATATTCGAAGCGAAGGCTCCCAGTATGGCCACGGCGACCAGGAGCATGGTGATCGATTGAACGAATACGATGGCTGTAGCGAGCAAGAGCTTCGATCCTATAAGTGCGAAAGGGCCCATGTCGGTCAATCGCAATCTTTGGGACATTCCCTCTTCATCCTCACCGACCATAAGGATCGCGCCACATAGAACACCCGTCCACAAGATGGAAAGAGCGATCAAGGACGGCACTACGGCATCCTTGGTGGAAAGGGGACGTCCCGCCACCGAAGAAACATCGAGTGAGATAGGCAAGGCGGTCCCACGAAGGTAAGTCATGGCCTCTTCGATATCATTTATAACGGTATCCGCGAGTTCTATTCCCCCATCCAAGGTCGCCTGCAGTTCCGGATTCCCCGCAAGTGCCGCCCGGATGCTCTCGAGATTGTCCCTGATCTCCCGCAACCCCGTTATCTGCGTCCCGAAGAAGTCGCCCCCTCCCACGAGCGAATACAGCCCTACCGCTACGGCCGCCATCTTGCTTCTAACCACTCCTTCATTGATTCGGGACAAGAATCCCCTGATACTCGTCTCTGCAAACTCCGCTTTTACCAGATTGGATTGATCGAGGATCACCTGAATGTCGGCTGTGCGATCGAGCGTCTTCAAATCATGAATAAATCCACGCGGCAAGATGATCACGGCATCAATCCTGCCTTTGCTCAATGCGTCGCGAGCGGCTGATTCGGACTGATATTCGATGGTCTCCGTGACATCAGCGGAGAATCTCTCGAGAAGTGAGGAGGAATCGTTGTTTTGGCCATCCAGCCACAGGGTTTCTCCCAATGAGGGATAATATTCGGATCGCAGGCCGAACAAGAGGTCATTCGTCCCATCCTCGAAGGACCTCAAGGCGATATCTGCCGTGTCGTAGTCCCTAAGCGGGGCTGAGAGCTGAAGTTGGGAAAAAGCGTCGGCCACCTGGTCGCGGGAGAGCTTGGATCCGATCCATTTTCGCCCTTCCGGCGGATCCCATGTCAGGGCGATTATGCCGACCTCTTCCGCCTGCAAGGCCGAAAGCGCTTCTCCCTGGTTGTTGTAGGACTCGATCTTACCTCCCGCCCTGAGAAGCCTCTGCGCTTCAAGCCGCCCCGCTCCGACCCGGTTGCCTACCCATACGATCTCGCCCTTTTCGAGGTAATCGAGGTTGACGACTCCCAGGGGAACAGGGCGTCCCGTATCATAAAAGGCGGCACCGATTACGCCCATTATGATGAAGGGATATATGATTAGCACGACCAGGAGCAATCTATTGCGAAGGATCGTCTTCCAATCCTTCGATATTAGTGACCTCCAGCCTCTCATATGCGCACTCGCCCCATAAAGCGAAGAAAGGCGTCTTCCAGCGTAACCTCTTTATATTGAAGATCGAGTATGTTCGAGCCAAGGGCCGTCACGATGCGGGGAATCTTTTCCGATAGACGACTTCCGGTAATTACCACCCTGTCAACCTTCTGTTCCCAGCTCAAATCAAGAGGGCCGCATAAGCCATCGAGCAGCTCGGCGTCCACCGTCTGTAAGGTCAGTTCGAGCCGATCGCTTCCAAGCAGGGCTTTGATTTGCTCAGGCGTACCCTCTTCCCGGATGGCGCCATTTACCAGCACTGCGAGCCTCTTACACAGGCGGTCGGCTTCATCCATGTTGTGGGTTGTCATCAGAATGGCCGTGCCTTGATCGGAGAGTCGTAGAATCAAATCCCATAATGAGAACCTTGCCTGCGGATCGAGTCCGGCAGTAGGTTCATCAAGGTAGAGGTAATCAGGCTCATGCATCAATCCCATAGCCAGGCTCAAGCGCTGTTGCATTCCCTGGGAAAAAAAGCGTACTTGCCGCTCCGCATGCTCCGTGAGTCCGGACCAATCCAAGAGCTCGGCGGCTCGCGGGCGGACCGATGCTTTCGGCATCCCATAAAGGAGGCCTATGAGCTCCAAGTTCTCCCTGGCACTCAGCCTCCCATAAAAGGCCGCCTCCTGAGGAACGAGCCCCATATTGAGGTGATAACGCCGTTCCCGGGGATCGATGGCTTCGCCCTCAAAATAAATCTCCCCCGCCCCGGCCGCTATCTGGCCCGCCAGGACCCTCACCAGTGTGGTCTTTCCTGCCCCGTTGGGCCCGATCAGCCCAAAAGCTTCTCCTTTTTCGATTTGCAGCGTTACACGGTCCAGGGCTTTGATCCCATTGAACTCCTTGCTGAGATTCTCCACGGATATCACGCCGCAACCTCCTTCAGGATCACTTTCGATGCCTAATTCTAGCAGAACCCCGACCTCGTCAAAAAACAGGCTACACAAAGGTGCCTGACACCTTTGTGTAGCCTGTCGTTGTGAGGATTTTAGGCGGCGATTTTCGAAAATAATGTAGGATCCAATTGCCCGGTCGGTGCATGCGACCTTAAAGAAGGACCGGACCGATTCCGAAATGTTATTATAGAAAATGAACAAATTAAGATGGCTGACTCTCTAAAGCTGTAATAGCTTCAACCTGAGGGACCAACTTGAAAACCCGGAGGGCTGATGGTTCATCGAACGGGCATAAGACTGATAATAATAGGTATGGTCGTATCCTTTCTTCTCCTTGCGACTCCAATTCCGGTATCATCGATTGCCGCTACTCTTGGGGAAAAACAAGCTGAGGCCGAAAAGGTGCAGCGCCAGATAGAAAGCATGAAGGCGGAGAGCGAGCGCCTGGCTCAGAGCTACAATGCCGCCCTCGACGAATACGAAATCTTGAGGGTCGAGGTGGAAAATAACAGGCAGCAGTTGGAGAGGGCGCAGCGCGATTACAAGAAGGCTCGTAGTGTGCTGAACGAAAGGCTGAGGTCAATATACAAGACAGGTGATATAAATTCGCTGGAAGTATTGCTCGAATCGACAAGCCTTGACGATCTCCTCAACCGCTATGATTTCTTTCAATACATCGGAAGTCGCGATCAGCAAATATTCGCCGAGTACAAGCGCTTGCGGGAAGAAGTAAGCCAGAGGCAGAGGAACCTCGAAGAGGAAGAAGTGCATCAGCAGCAACTGGTGGGGTCCCTCAATGCCAAGCGGCAAGCCATGGAAGGTTCAATTCAAGAACAGCAGAAATACCTCGACGGTGTTAACAAAGAAATATTGACGCTTCTGGCGCAGAACTATAACAGTGGGGGTGGAGGAGGTACGCCTTATCCCACTTCGATAGGTAATTTCATCTTTCCGGTCAAGGGACCGCACTCTTACTCAAACGATTGGCACGCACCCAGAACCGGGCATCTTCACCAGGGCTGCGATATCTTTGCCGCCAGGGGTACGCCTTGTGTCGCCTGCGTAAATGGAACGGTTAATCAGGGTTCGGGTGGCAACGCGGGTAATTACGTGCGCTTAGTTGGAGATGACGGTAACGTCTTTTACTACATGCACCTGGATGGTTTCGCCGCCACCGGGCATGTGACCGCCGGTACGGTGGTGGGATATGTCGGTGATACCGGCAATGCAAAAGGGACGCCACCACACAATCATTTCGAGATTCATCCCGGAGGAGGCGCGGCCGTTCCGCCTTATCCGATCCTTAAAGCCGCCGACCATTGACCTGATTTACCCCTCGGGAGCCCCCGGAACGCTACTTTTGCTTCGACGCCACCAATGTAAGGCCGGCATGGCGAGAAGCGCATCCCTGCGCCGTTTCAATACCGGCCAGAATATACCGGTTATTATCAAGCCGACCGCGACTCCCCCGATGTGTGCAAACCAGGCGACTCCGGTCGCTCCACCGGAGGAGGGCAGCAATCCCTGTATGACCTGTACGGCTATCCACAGACCAATGACAAGGAAGGCGGGTATCGGAAATATGAAAAAGAAAACCCAGGTCCAAACCCAGGCACGAGGATACAGTATCAAATAAGCCCCGAGAACTCCGGATATCGCTCCACTGGCGCCAATCAAAGGCACTATCGAATTGGAATAAAGCGCGATGTAGACAAAGGTTGCGAAAAAGCCGCAGACAAAATAGAAGACCGTGAACGGCAACTTCCCCATGACGTCCTCGACGTTATTTCCGAATATCCAGAGAAAGAGCATGTTTCCCCCGATGTGCAGCCAGCCGTCATGCACGAAGAGCGAGGTCAAGAGTCCCAGGTAGACCGATTTGTTCGGTACCCCGGCAACCGGATAACCGAACAGCTGCTGCATGGCAGCAAGCGACAACTGCTGGCCGTGTACGACCTCCCAGGGTATTGCCGAAAAACGATAAATAAAGATGTCGAGTTGGGTTCCCTCAAGGAACAGCATATAAATGAAAGCGGCGAAGTTTATAAGAATCAGGGAAAGGGTGATAATCGGGACCTTGCGGCTGGGATTTCTGTCATAGAGGGGTATCATTTATTGCTATAAACCCTTCCTGGCTTGCACCACGATAAACCCTTTCATTCCTTTTATTCCCAGATAATTGATCAGTTTCTCATAGGCGACGGCCAATGCACCCAGGGGGCGGTTAACGGCGCTTATAAGGAAATCGCTATAAGTATCTGCTTGTACCGCCTCAAATCCCGCTTCCTCGAGTATCCTCTTTAACCTGGATGGAGTATTGCAGGCATAGGCAACCGGGAATATTTCATCCGCTGCCCGGCCGGTAATCAACCCGACCAGAGTCATTCGCTTCTGCTGAGGGAGAAGACGCGAGAGGAGGTAGTTGGCCGTGTAAGGGTAGTATCGGATGTTCGGTGTCATGAGGACCAGCGTACCGCCTGGACATAGCGCTGTATTTATTCGAGCGAAGAATGCAGCCGGGTTATTCAGGTGTTCAAGGAGGAACTTGCTCGCAATAAGATCGATGCCGGCCGGCGGCAGCGGTAGTTCCCGCTCGAGGTCGGCCTGCAAGTAGAGCTGGTAGTTGCCTTCCAGCGCACGATCATCCACCCCGATAATGCGTCCGGCCTTTTGAAGGAGAAAGGTGAGGAAGTTCTCGTTTCCACAGCCGAGGTCCGCCACAACTCCCCCTTCCGGGCAGCAATCGGCGATAAGCTTAAGGAAAACTTGGTAACCGTTGATTTCCTGATGCAGGTGCTTTTCTCCCAGAAGGTGCGCCCATTCCTTGGCCGACTCACGCGTCACAATAGCTCCATGAGATTGTTAACGATGAGATCCGGTCGCGGCTCGAATTCCTCGACATCCTCTCGTTTGGAGATTCCGGTAAGCACCAGGCAGGTATCCATTCCTGCCCTCCAGCCTCCCAAAATATCGGTATCCAGGCGATCCCCGATCATTAGCGTGCAATCGGCATTGCTCCCAATCGCCGCCAACGCGGTCTGCATCATAATAATATGTGGTTTGCCGATGACCAATGCGCTCCTGCTCGCTGATGTTTCTACAGCCGCAAGAATAGCTCCGGCTCCAGGCCAAACGCCATCTGTTGAAGGATAGGTGGCATCCGAATTAGTGGCTATAAAGAAGGCGCCCGCCCGCAGTGCCAGGCAGGCGATCTTCAGCTTCTCGTAGGTCAACTCAGTATCCCACCCCACGACGACGAACTCGGCTCGCCTTGCCGCATCATCTTTTACGAGCCTCATGCCTATCCCTTCGAGCTCCTCGCAAAGTCCGACTCCCCCGAGAGCGAAAGCGGTCGCGTTCCGGGTGTCGTGGTTCTCGGCAAGATAACCGGCCGTTGCCAGCGATGAAGTCATTATCTGGTCTTCACGGACCGCAAGGCCCATCGACGCCAGCTTCTCACGGTACTGGCTGCGGGTTGATCGGGAATTATTCGTAAGGAGGAGTACGTTTCGATCTTCCTTTATCCTGTTTATGAATTCGATAGCAGAGGTGATGGGCTGCTCGTTGATATACAACACCCCATCCATATCGATGAGAAAGTTCTTATACCGATCCGCCGGTGGATCATCGTGCAAGTCAGCTGTTCCCCTCGCTATTCAACTGCCATTGATAGCGCCTCAAGGCCTGATCGTAGAATTCCACTTCGGGCGCCATTATAGAGGCCAGCTTAACCTGCCCGATCGCCTTATGCAACATTCCCTTTCTGTACAAGCAACGGCTGAGGCCGTACCTCGCATAGTGATTAGTCGGATCGACTTCAAGCGCGGCCTCGAATTCCCGCATTGCGCCTTCATGATCGCCACTGCGATAGTAAGCTATACCGAGGGTCTCGATTATCGAGCCCCTGCCGGGCTCCAGGGCCTTTGCCTTCTCGAGCAAGGATATGGCATGCGCCGGACACCGTTTATCCAACAGATGCCGAGCCTCCCGTAATAGATCATATGCGTTCCCCTGCACCTTCAAGCCTTTCTTTATCCGGCGGTTCGCCAAGCGTACCGGCCTACGCGGCCTCGCCGGTTTCCTTGCGGCTTGACAGCCTGATCAAACCCGAGAGTGACGCGGCCGCCCCCATAAGCACCACCAGATATGCCGGCCACAGAGTTTGCCTTTCAAAGAGAGTGTTGGTCGCCTGGATATTATTACCAGCATTTTGCAGCATTCGCAATGCAATCGCGAGGATGTTCCCGCTCGAGGCCAAAGCCATAAACACCAATGCAATTGAAATAATCCCTCCCACCAGCATCACTACCCCAAAGTCTATTTTGAGAAGCGGGCGCTTCAATGCAAGCGTCGCCGCCATATAGAGCCAGCCTAAGACCGTGAGAGCAATGAGAATATAGAAAATCACACCTAGATCAATGCCTTTGATGTTTACCTGCGCATTGATAGCTCCACCCGAACCTACCGACTTAACATTAACCCACCCGAGAAAAGAGAGCGCCGTAGTAAACAGTGCCGACATAGTACCCACAGCCGCAGCCAACCTATCCTGGTTATCCAGCGGCCTCGCCCGGTATCCGATCAGCCTCCATACCCCCCTCTGCGTTTCACCCGACTTCCTCTTCGCCATCTCCACCGCCTTAAGCCTGGCCCTGCCGTGGGGCCCCCCTTTTTCTATACGACGCTTCTTGACAGCCGCCGCCTCATCACCGGCCTGCGAACCATTTCTCACCTTTTTCTTCGACCCCGGTTTGAGGCGCCCAAGAGCCATGTAGGTGCGGTCGCTGAGGCTGATGGTGACGCTGAATTTCTTTTTCGTGACTTTCTGTTTTTCGCTGATGAGGTTATCTATACCCGGCTTCAGAGAAACGATCTTCTTATTCGAAGTCGGGGTCAAAATCCCGACCGTCTTTTGCTCCGGTTGTTCCGGAGGCAGCCCCGAATTCAAGTCTCCACCCGCCGGGCCGGTCGCCCTTTTCGCATCCGAGGCAGTCTCGTTCGAGGGGCCGAGCTTGCCCTTCATGCTTTTATAACACTCATCGCAGAAGAACGTGCCGGTCGCGATTTGTCTTCCGCAGCTCACGCACTCGGCCATAGGCTTCTCCGTCTATCCCAATTTCGCATCAGCTTGTCCCGCCACATGATTATCATCGTCTCTTGTTGGCGGCACCCTTACCGCTTCGATACGCCCCGGATGCGGTCCCTGACCGATAGAAACAGCCTCGGAAAATGGTGCCGGAAGTATTCCTTGGTGGCGTTCAAAGCCGACTCGCCCTTCGATGCCAGGTATACGAGTGTCTTGTGGGGTAGGCGCGGGCTTACGAAAACCCGGTCGACCATCGTCTCCAGAGGCCCTCGAACCGAGCCGGGTAAGTGCTCCAGCCCCCTGTAGATGCGAACGAAGTTCCGGAAGTAGTGCCTGACGAAGTAGAGCTGGTCCCTTGGGAGAGTCGGCTGGTCGACATAACGGTCTTCGCGATAATCGTAACGAGGCGGCACCCAGCCTTGCTCAACGGCCCTTTCGAAAAGAACGGTGTCCGGATAAGGGTAGTATATGGGGCTTAGGGAATGATCGGCTTTGATTTCGACGTTGAGCTTTATGGTATCGAGTACTCTCGACTTGTCTTCGAAGGGTATGCCTACCATATTGTAAGCAACGGTCTGGATACCCGCCTCACGGCAGGCGGTAAAGGCATCGACGATCTTTTCCCGCGACATATGCCTGTTGAGGACCTCGTTCCTGATGAAATCGTTGCCGCTCTCCACTCCGAAGAACATCTGGTAGCAGCCAGCGTCGTGAAGCATACGGACGATTTCCGGTGTAACCAGGTTGGCGCGATAATTACAGATGAAGGGCAGGCCGATTTCGTTCTTATAAAGGCTGGTAAACTCCTCCAGCCATCCCCCCTTCCAGGGCAGTATATCGTCCCTGAAATTGAGGTACTCGATGCGCGGGCAGGCTTCCAGCAGCTTCTTCAGATATTCAATGCTGAAAGTGGGGCTGTGGAAACGCGAATATTTGGCCTTATTAGGATAAATGTCCCGCATCTTCTTATTCGAGCAATAAGTGCAACTGTAAGGGCAGCCGCGTGAAAGGATAACGACTCCCGTGTTGATGCGAGTCGATATCAGTTTATCGAAATTGAATATCTTGAAGTCGGGCAAAGGAAGCTCATCGATGTCTTCCAGGAGTGGCCGAACCGGATTGCGGTATATGGACTCCGCGCTTTTCACCCAGATATTGTGGATCCCGGTATAATCCTCACCGGCATCAATCCCGGCTACGAGTTCCAACATCGCCGCTTCGCCTTCGCCCCTGCAGAGCATGTCCACACCCTCGGTTTTTATTACCTCCTCAGGCAGGGTCGTCGGGTGATAGCTGCCACAGATAACCGGAACATCACATACGTCCTTTGCCCACAGGACATACTCCTTTACCTGCGGATACTCGCGAGTCATCGTTACAAAACCCATAAGGTCCGGGCTTTTCAGCATGATTTGAGATTGGAACTGCTCACGACCGACGGGACTCGTCAGATGGTACAGGGAAACCTCATGTCCCGCTCTCTTCAGCACGGCCGAAAGACTGGCAACGCCCTCCATGTACCAGCCGCCCTCATCCACGCCCGTCATACGGCCGCTGGTCGGGTCCATATTTACCTTATAATCCGGATAAACGAAAAGAATCTTCAAAATGCCTCCTCCGTGACTCCCTTGTATTCCCCTAAATTATATTGGGGTCAGGCCTAAACATAAACATTATTGGGGTCCAAACGGTCGTGTTAAACATGGGGTCCGGCCTGACCCCAATTTCTGTCTTATTTGAAGCGGTAAAGTGAGAAGGGGGAAATATCGATGCTCGTCTCGCCGTCTAGTACCAGCTCGCTCATCAGCTTCCCCGTGATTGCGGCCAGGCAGATTCCATCACCGGAGTGCCCGGTCGCCATGTAGAATCCTTTTACTCCCTTTACAGGACCCATTATCGGAAGCCCATCGGGTGAGTACGGGCGAAGGCCGGCAAAGCTACGAATAACATCGAGATTTTTAATCCAGGGCAGATAGTTAATAGCGTTCTTGGCTATCGCGTTCATGGCTTCCGGAGTGGTCTCTTTATCGAAGCCGGCGAATTCGCGGGTACTCCCAATGAGAATGTTCCCACTCACCGTCTGCTCTGCGGTGAATCCTAATCCCAGCCTTATAGCATCCTCGTCTTTTGGCAACAATTCATCCAAATTCGCTTTCGTTCCCAGGTATTCAGCCCCCGATACGATTCTATCGAGCATGCGCTCCCTGGCTTCCGTCACTAGAATCTGGCCTTTTTGCGGCATAACGGGGATATCTACGATAATCATCTTGCCTATTTCATTGGATCCGGTTCCCGCCGCGCATATAACACGACGGCTATGGATGCTCCCAGCAGTAGTATGCACTTCCCTGACCCGATTATTGGTAACAACTATGTTCTCGACCTTACAACCTTTTATGATCTTCGCTCCCATCCCCTGTGCCTTTTGAGCCATACCCAGCGTAAAGGCGATCGGGTTTATTTGCGCATCGGAAGGGCAATACGCTGCTCCTTTTATCTCTTTGCTCACTTCCGGCAGCATTTCCTTCAATTCCTGGGTTCCCAATATCTCGATCTCCAGTCCGGCTGCCTTCACTTTCTTCGCGCGCGCCTTCAGCTCTTTCAGTTGGTCCTGATTGGTGGCCAGCATGAGACCCCCGCAGGGATTGTATTCGGGATCGATATCCAGATCTTCGATGATTCCAGGGAGAAGCGCCATGCTTTCGAGAGTAAGGTCCAGGTGGCTTCCAATCTGCTTGGTCTGAAGCGAGAGAAACCCGTCGCAAGCGCCGGAAGCGCCTGCGGTCAGGTCTTCCGCCTCGACTATCATTACCTCCGCCCCTTCCTTGCAAAGGAAGTACGCAGCCGCGGCTCCGATCACACCCCCGCCTATGATTACTACTTCCGAGCTGAGAACATCATCCATCTTCTCCCCCTAGTCGGCTCAACTTGACCGGTCTTACGGGTGCTCGAACTCTGAAAGACTCGACTTCCCGGTCCTCCTCAGGGCAATCAGCAAGAAATTGGCTCCTTAGAATCGACTGGCAAAAGCGTCCCTGACAGTAACCGAGGCCGGCACGCGAAAAGCGCCTGAGGGCCGGGAGCGAACGGAATTCTCCCTGCGTGATTATCTCCCGCAGTCTGGAATAATCTATTTCCTCGCACCGGCAAAAAGCAAAATCTTCCACAGCTTCGATAGCTTCCACTTCCTCAGGTTCTTCTAACAGCTTTCTTCGGCCTCTGACTCCCCTTACCTTTAGAGCCCATTCCTCCGGGACTTCTATCGTAAGCAGCATGGTCCGTCCCGGCCGGCCCGCACCTGAAACCCGTGTTATCCGCCCCTCTGCAAGATAGTTCCCCTCTCCGTCCACCGCCCAGGCTTCCCCACCAAGCCTGATTTCGTCCCGCATCTCATACGGCACGGTCACCCGGGCAAGGCCACTTCCGATACTTCTATCGACCAAAAATATAGCCATGCCCGGACAGATAGCCACACATTTGCCGCAGCCATTACATTTTTCCGCATGTAAAGCGGGCGGAGCACAAATACCTGAGCTCAGCACAATGGACCCTTGTGCGCAAGCTTCCTGACATGGATCGCAAGGAATCTCCTGCCAGCAATCGATAAGGGCCCGCGGTCCGTTTACCGATTTATCCCATACCTCTTGCCATGACTCCGACCCTGTCTTACCTTGCATAAAGACGCTCCTTAGCCGCGAGCTTGCCCCTCGAATGCGGTCCTGCGCGCAGCTCATCTAATCTCTTCGCAATTGCCGCTCGTCTTTCGGCTGCCTCCCCGGAATTCAGCGATCCCAGATCCTCGGCCGCGGATATTCCGGCTATACGACCTTCCTCCATGGCGACCGACGCCTCCTCTACACCTGAGGCGTCTCCGGCGATATATACCGGAGATTGGCTGGTCCGCATGTCGGCACCATGCCAGGGAACTAAACCTCCCAGTGCGTCCTCATAGACCATCCTGCAATCCCTCATGGCGGCAAGATCGCATAGAGGACTCATGCCGACGGCCAGACAAAGGACGTCTGCTTCGAATCGCTTAACCGTTCCGTCTTCAATCGCTTCCACCAGGACTTCCTCTAATCCCGTAGACCCCCGGGCGGAAAGCAGACGATGGCCTAAGTAAACAGGTATTCCTTCCCTTCTCACCCGGCCAGCGTGGACCTGATATCCGCTGATCGATCCGGCCGTATCCACTACCCCAACCACTTCAGCGCCCGCTTGCAGCAGCTGATAGCTTACAATCAAGCCGACGTTACCTGATCCCACCATGAGAACCCGACTGCCCGGCAGAATTCTATGGATATTGATCAGCGTCTGCGCGGCTCCCGCACCCATAACTCCGGGTAGGGTCCAGCCGGGGAAAGCAAGGCTCTTTTCACTTGCGCCCGTGGCCACTATCACCGCCCCGGGATTAACGAGACATAGTTGGGTCGGGGCATCTATCATCACCTCTCCGTTTGAGAATAACCCCAAGACGCTGGATGAAAGCCGTACGTCAACTCCGAGCTTCAAGCAATCTCCGAAGAGTTCTTCCGCTATTTCGATACCGCGCTTTCCGGCACCGTGATGACTCGATCCGAAGAATCGATGGATTTGTTTGGATAGCTGGCCTCCGGCCTTGTCATTTTCATCGACTATGGTGACTCGGCATCCTACCGCCGCGGCTTCATAGGCTGCACAAAGACCGGCCGGGCCGGCGCCGATTACGAGAAGGTCGAGTTGCTCGCAAGGGAGGCTCATTCCATCCATCCCCTGGGAGTTTCCACCCTCATTCCATCTCGCACCATAGTTCGGCAGGTCCGGACATTGGGCTCGCCGTCGACGATCATGCAGCACTCAGTGCATCTGCCGATCATGCAGAATGCCCCCCGCGGTTCTTTCTTATGGGGGGATAACCTGGTTATGCGGACTCCGGCTGCATAAAGCGCGGCGGCAATCGGTTCGCCCTCAACCGCATGTATCGGCAACCCATCGAGGAATATCCTAACCTCTTTGCCGTTCTTCTTCTCTCCCAAGACAGGATGCTGTAAGATCCGGAAATTATTGAATGCCATACGCCCATGATAATAGATAGAAAAACAAAAAGGGTGTATGGGGTCAGGCCTCAGGGTTTGAGGGCGCGGGTCATGAATTCAACGGATTCGCGTGTAATCTCACCAATATTATGCTTCATGGGGTCCTCGACCCAGTAGTTGGCCAGTCTCACCAACTGGCCGATAATGGCGTTTGCGGTTACGGCCGGGTTGACCTGCCTTATGGTTCCATCCCTTACACCCCGGGCGATGGTCGCCTTCAGGTCCTTAGCTATCGAGGCCGTAATTTGAAGAAGCCTGCGATCATACGCCACGTCGGCGAGAACCGATCCTTCGAGAAAGAGAGTATATATCTCGCGGTTTTCGAGAATGATCTGGAACGCGACCGGTATGGCGATGCGTATCCTCTCCAACATGTCGGGAATTGATGCTATCTCGACCGAAACCCGATCCCGAAAAAGCCTGACACCTTCTTCCGCTATAGCCAACAAGAGGTCCTCCTTGCCGCTATACATTTCATAAAATTCCCCCATCGAGACTCTTGCCTGCTTGACTATGTCGTCTTCGCCGGTTCCGAAATAACCCTGCCTTGCAAAAAGCATGGTGGCCGCCTCGATTATTCTCTTTCTACCATCTCCCACAACCGCATCCGTATCGCTTTCGAAAAAACTTTCTGCGTTGCCGGAGACATTATTTCCCATCTCTTCCCATATTCGCACCTTCTTGTGCATTATCTCTTTGATCTGATCGAGTGGGAGATGCTTCTGCAATTGAAGCCGTTTGATGTAATTAATCATCTGGATATACGAGGAATCGTAATAGGCCATATTTTTATGAGTCTTGATGGGTTGCGGCAGGAGACCGATGCGAACGTAATAGTTGATCGCGGATGTTGAAACCCCAGTCGCTTTGGAGATCTGGGATACTTTGAGAAGGGATCCCGGATGTGCCTGGCGCTGCTTCTTCGGGGGTTTGAGTTCCTTATTCTGCATACGTTGAGTATAAATTAACACTGAGAAAAGGGGAATAGAATTCGGAGACGCTCAGGAGGCGCTTCTATGATCGTAGATTATTAAACCGGAGGGAAGTTTTGGATAGAAATATGAGCTCTTATGAGGCATCCTTTCTCCCCCCTCCGCAATGCCCCAGATATCCTCTATCCTGGTTGCACGGACGAGGAAACACGCTTCGGCCCTGCCCTCTTCCACATCCTTAAATGCCGAGTTCTCCCATGGGGTGAAATATAGTTCGCCGTCTTCGGCCAGCAGATCCGCATTCAGATTCATACACTGCCCGAAAACCAACGAATGCAAGATCGATATATCCAGCGACTTCCACCTCTCACTCTCCGGCCCTTCCACGATATCCCTCAAAGCGATGCCGGGTTTCAGGGTCAATCGAAGCGCTGATTCCGATCTAACCATGACGAAAGCAACGCGATTCATGCCCTCGAGGCCTTTTACGGGTTCCGTTATTTCTTCCAGTTCGAAGAAACGCTCTAGCTTAGCTTTTACTTCCGGCCATGGGAGTGGCAGGCGCTTAAGGACGCGGTGTACGGGAAGGATAACCAACCCGGGGTCTTGCGAGCAAAAGATTACCGCAGAAACATAATTGGCGGGGGAATCGAGCCGCCCTTCAGGATTACTTTCTTGCGAGTAAGCAAGAGCCGTCTCATAACGGTGATGGCCATCGGCTATAATCATCGTCTTAGCAGCCAATATCGACTTCAAGGCCTCGATTTCATCCGGTTGCTCGATTCGCCAGATTTCGTGATATGTCCCTTCATCATCATTGAACTGCATGACGTTACCCAGCGTCGCCCTCAAGAGCATATCCGCAACCTCTCCATTACTATCCCGGAGAGTCATGAATACCTGGCTGAAATTCGCCCGGCAAGCTCTTAAGAGATTAAGTCGCTCATCCCGCGTGCGTGGAAAAGTCTTTTCGTGCGGCAGCACTTCTCCACTGGAGAAGTCTTTGCATTTTACCGCGGCAAATATACCGAGCCGGCTGAATCGGCCTGAACCGGGGAGATCAAATGTCTGCCGGTATGCATAAACACATAGCCCGCGATCTGCGATCAATACCCCTTGTTTCTTCCAGTCCTCGAATAGTTCTGCCGACCTGCTCCAGAACGCGGCATCATCGCCGGATTGGGGGAGTATGAGGCGAACGATGTTATAAGGGGAACCGTCGGCGAGAGCCTTTCTTCGGTCGTCATCGATAACGTCGTAGGGCGGAGCGATGACCTCAGCCCGGTTGTTTATCAGTTCGGGATTATAAAAAGTGCCCCGAAAGGGCTTGATCTCCGCCACTGCTGTCTCCCATTATTTACCAAATAAGCAGCTTTTCACGACCACTGACTGGAACATTATATCCAACCGCCCCGGTCCTTGTATATTCAGTCACAGATTCATTACCGGCTACCTTGTAAGGGCGGTACGGATTGGTACCCCGTGGTCGTACTGCTAATGCCTCTTCAGCCTTAATAAAGTAAGGCAATTTGCGTTTTTCTATTGAACCCCGGGTAATCATGTATTAAAAATAGACTACGGTGGTCGGGCGAGGAAACTGAGAATCCATAAAGATGATCATTGATGCTGGGAGTAATCTTGGATTATAACGTCGAACTTGCAGCCTGTTTATCAGGTTGTTCCCCACGTCAACTTCGCTATTGGCGTGATACCGGGATCATTCAACCACACAAGGTGGAGATCAGCGAGAACGGCAGGCGAAACGATCTCTACGACTTCCGGAACCTGGTTGAATTGAGGACTCTGGTCAGCATGCTGCAAAACGGGATAAGCCTGCAGAAGATACGCAAGACCCTCGCCTATCTGCGCGAGTACACCCAACTCTCCAGCCCGCTCTCCAATTGCAAACTGGTTAGCGACGGCTCGACGATCTTCGAAATATGTCCCAATACAGAGACAATTGTCGACACGCTTCGAGACGGTCAGTCCGTTTTCTGTATCGCCCTCGATGGAATTTTCGAAGAGCTTTCAGCGCGCATTCTGGAGCTCAATGAGGAGCGCTGCAACTTCCTGAACAGCCTGACAGCGTCTCTCTAGATTCATTCGCTCAGCCGTGCCGGGAACCGTTCCGTTTTATGCTTCTACGGTTTATCATTCTCTTGTTGAAATCATTCGTCCGAGGTGGGGTATGTTCTTCAAAAAGCCGGATATCGTCCTCCTACACGCGCCAAGCGTCTATGATTTTCGCCGCCTTACAACGGTTCCCAGCCCGTTAAGCGACCTCATACCGTCGACGCCTGCATTCGAGATCTATCCCATCGGATTCACCTTCCTGGGTGAATACCTCGAGCGCAATCACATCAACACCCGCATCGTCAACTTGGCTCAGAGAATGATAGAAGACCCTAAATTCGACGTTCCCCGCTTCCTCTCAGAGCTCGAACCAATCGCTTTCGGGATTGATTTCCATTGGCTTACGCATGCGCAAGGAGCCCTCGAGATAGCACGCTTGTTAAAGGAGATACACCCCTCCATTCCTGTTATTTTCGGTGGTTACTCAGCCACATACTTCCATCGCGAATTAATGGAATATCCACAGGTAGATTATGTTCTACGGGGGGATTCGACCGAAGAGCCCCTGCGTATGCTTGTGGAAGCAATCGGATTGAAGGGATTCCTTGGCGATATCCCTAACCTTACTTTCAGGGACAGCAGCGGTCAGGTAATGGAAAATTCTTTGACTTATATACCGGCGAGCCTTGAGTATCTGGGCAACAACTACAAATACATGATCAGTTCGGCGCTGAAGTATGGCGACTGGAAAAGCCTGTATGCTTTCTGGAACTGGCACGAATACCCAATTACAATGGTTCCGACCTGCCGGGGCTGTAGCAGCGATTGTGCATTTTGTGGGGGATCGAAGACTGCCGTCGCGGACTATTGCGGCCGCGAGCAGATTGCCTTCAGGCCTCCGGAGAAGATCGCCTATGATATCGAGCTTTTATCGCACTTTAGCTCGGCACCCATCTTTATCGTCGGAGATCTGCTTCAAGCCGGCAGGGATTATGCTATGGAGACCCTTGAGCTCATCAGCCACCTGGATCCCAAGAACCACATCATATTCGAGCTGTTCGCGCCGGCCCCCCGCGAGTATTACGAACGTATCGCTTCGGACCTGGACCACTTCGACTTTCAGATATCCCCCGAAACGCACGACGAAGAAATCCGGGCCTTCATCAACAAGCCCTACTCAAATGAAGAGCTGGAACACAATATTGCATGGGCGTTGGAGGCTGGCGCAGAAAGGTTCGATATTTTCTTTATGATAGGGCTGCCGGGGCAGACGCGTGATTCCATTATGGAGACGGTGAATTATTGCGGCGAATTGTTGCGGAATTTCGGTCCCCGCCTCAATCCTTCAATCGGACCCCTGGCGCCCTTCATAGACCCGGGATCCGCTTATTATCGCCGCCCGGAAAGATATGGATATCATCTCATCCACAGGACGCTTGACGATTACGTCCGGGCATCTTACTCTCCACACTGGAGAGACATGCTTGGTTATGAGACGCGCTGGCTTAGCAGGCAGGATATTGTAGATGTGACGTATGAGGCATTGCTCGCCCTCAATACGATCAAGGCTAAGAACGGGCTGGTTTCGCCTGAGCACGCGGCCCTTAACGATCGCCGTCTCAAGGACACTATCTCTCTCCTTAAAATGGTTGACGACATCATGAATATAACCGACTCGAAGCTTCGCCTGACCGAATTGGAGAAAGTCCACCAAGAATCACAGCAGTTGGCACAGCAACTCTATCTGCCAAAGGAGGAGCTGATGTGGCCGCTGACCGGAGCCCGCTTCAAGAGGATAAACATACTGCGTATCCTGATGGGCTGGATATAACTCCAACGGATTGCCTACACAAAGGTGTCAGGCACCTTTGTGTAGGCAATCTCCATAAAGGGTTTGCATCTTTGGTAGGAGCAGCCTTGCTATAATGTTTACAGGAGGTGACGAAAGTGCCTGTATACGAGTACAAGTGCCCCGATTGCGGACACCGCTTTGATTTGCTCCAACCCATGGATACGGAGCGGATTGCAGATTGTGATAAGTGCGGCGCCAAGTCCAAACGAGTTTTCAGCTCCAGGATTGTCGTCAAGTACGAGGGTTGGGGTTTTGATGCTACTGATAAGCTGCTTCCTGAAGCAAGTCGCAGTAAGCGCGACTTCAAACAGCTGAAGGAGAAGGCCGACCAGATAATGGACGGCGACTACAACCCGAAATCCTGGGAATAATCATTCTTTATGGCGCCTGATTAGCGCCATCCAGCCCGGCATGGGATAATACTTTACCATGGCTGATAAGGCAATTGAAACTCATGGATTGACAAAGTATTACGGAAAAAGCCCGGGTGTTCTCAACCTTGATCTCGAGGTAAATACAGGAGAGATATTCGGCTTCCTGGGCCCGAATGGGTCGGGAAAGACCACGACCATTCGGCTGCTGGTAAGCCTTCTCTATCCCACTTCCGGCAGCATACGCATTTTGGGATATGATATCGCATGCAGCTCACTCGACATACGCCGCCGTATCGGCTACATCCCGGGCGAGGTCCGTCTCTTTCAGGAGCTGACTGGCACCGAAGCCCTGCGCTTGCTCGAATCCTTTCAACCCGACCGGCCTTCGATCTTCAAAGACGACCTCATCCAAAGGTTCGATTTTGACCCATCTCGCAAGATTAAGCAATATTCTTCGGGCAACAAGCAGAAACTCGCCATAATTCAGGCTTTTATGCAGGACCCGGAACTGCTTATTTTGGATGAACCGACGGCTACTCTCGACCCCTTGATGCGCCATCTCTTCTACGAACTCGTGAAAGAATTCAGAGACCGGGGCCGCACCATCTTCATTTCATCGCATATCCTTCCTGAGATGGAGGACACCTGCGACCGCGTCGGCATTATCCGAAAGGGACGTCTGGCAACCGTTGAAGATGTCAAAAGCCTGGAAGCCAAGAAATTGCGGCATGCGGAATTCGTCCTCACATCAGAACCGATGCCTGAAGAGCTGCATTTTTCGAGCGCCAAGATAAGCCGCATCGACGGCCCGAGATTCAGAGCAGACATATCCGGCGATATGGATCTATTTATAAAGGAGCTCAGCCGACTCCAAGTCAGCGACCTTCAAGTGGACCATGCCAGCCTCGAGGAGGTATTCCTGGAGTTCTATCGGGAGGAGGAGAACGATCAACCTTAATCTCTTCCGTTATCAGATTCGCAGCAAACGGAGAAGTCTCCTGTATTTCTCCGTAGGGATGGTTGTTTTTGGCTTTCTGATAAGCGCGCTATACCCTTCGCTATCCAAGATGACCGCTTTTTCCCAGTACTGGGAGCAATTCCCTAAGAACCTGAAGAACCTTTTCGGGGGCAGTAATGTAAATATCCTGACGCCTGAAGGATTCCTCACCCTGGAATACTACCAGATGATTCTCATAATAATACTCGCGGCCTTCACCCTTGGCTTTACAGCCTCCTGTATAGTGAAAGCACGTGAGAACGGCACGCTGGAACTCATCCTCGCGCACCCCATTGAAAGGTGGAAATATACCCTGACTTCCTCCGTATCCCTTGCCACAGCACTCGCGGGTCTCTCTCTTCTCGCGGTCGCTACGATAATGGCAGCCTCCCCTGTCTTCGACATGGGCATCTCATTCGCCGGTCAACTGAAATTACTCGTTATCTTATGGTTCATGATGCTTGCTCTGGGCAGCATCTCGCTTTTCGCCTCGGCTGCCTTCAATTCGACCGGCCAGGTGTATGGTTTGGGAATTGGAATATTAATCGCGTCCTACCTCATCAACTACCTTGGCAACAATTGGTCTGCCTTCAAGTTCATTGACCGCGCCTTCCTGTACCATTACTACGCTCCTTACTCAGCCATGACGGAGTCGGGTTTCCCTTGGGCCAGCCTTCTCTATTACGCCCTTGTCTCCGTCGCCTTCACTACACTGGCCGTGATAGTCTTACAAAGAAGAGACATATCGGTTTAACAGGGAAGGGAGGAGCCGGCAATGGGGTATGAAACCCTTTCGATCGACATCAACGAAGGCGTGTGCTTGTTGACCCTCGACCGCCCGGAAGTCCATAACGCGATGAACCTTACGATGTTTATGGAATTGAGTGCCGCGGCCAGGGAACTCGAGGCTAACGACGATGTCAAAGTGATAGTCTTGACCGGGGCGGGAAAATCGTTCTCCAGCGGTCTCGATCTTGGCAGTTTCGCCGGCTTGGAACAGCTCTCGGCACTGCAATTCTATAAAATGCTCAAGGGTTTTCAATCGACTTTTCTTGCCTACGAGATGATGAACAAGCCCGTCATAGCGGCGGTAAACGGCTTGGCCCTGGGTGCGGGGACTGAAATAATTCTTGCCTGCGATATTCGTTTTGCCTGCCCCGAAGCGAGCTTTGGGCTTCTTGAAATAAAGTTCGGGATTATCCCCGATCTGGGCGGATGCAGGCGCCTCTCACGGCTGATCGGCATGGGATATGCAAAAGAGCTCATTTACACCGGTGACACTATTAGGGGCGAAGAGGCGCACCGCATAAGCATGATTGAGCACCTGTCGCCGCAGGACCAGGTGTTGGCCGAAGCGATGAAGCTGGCACGCCGGCTGGCGGAAGGACCTATTCTAGGGATAGCCGTAGCCAAGCAGGTAATAAACCGAGCCTGGGGTACGGATGCGGAGACTGCATTGGAATTCGAAGCCATAGCACAAACGCTCTGCCTCATCTCTAAAGACCACAAAGAAGCCGTCAGCGCCTTCATGGAACAAAGAAAGCCCAACTACACTGGCGACTAGCGCCGCAGCTGCTTAAGTTCGACCAGAGCCAGGTTTCCGGCCTCGCCTCCGGGATCCAGTTGGGTGGCCTTGGCTAGCGCGAACTCGGCCTCCTCCGATTTCCCCAGGATTCCCATGCAGCTCCCCAAAATATAGTACGCCCAGGGATCACCGGGACGCAGCTCGATATAGTGTCGCATGGCCGATGCCGCTTCATCACATCTCTCCTCGTGGGCAAGGAGCCTCCCTAACGAAAACCACGCCAGCGGATAATCCTCATCATAAGATATGGCCTTCCGGTAATACGCCTCTGCCTCGGCCATCATATCTTGCACGGAATAAGCAGCACCCAGATTGCATAAGGCCTCGATGTGATCTTCCTGTTGGCTGAGCGCCCTTTGCCATACTTTTACCGCTTCATCCCACATACCCATATTCATGGTGGCCACTCCCAATAGATTAAGGATATCCGGCTCGAGCGGACTACCCTTCAGGTTGCTCTCCGAGCGGAGTAACATGCGCATGGCCTCCCCATACCTGCCTTCGCCGAGAAGCAGTTGTGCGCAGTTGACATAAGCCGAAACAAAATAAGGGTCGCTTGCGATTGCCTTTAAATACAGGCGCAACTTTGATTCGGGATCCTCGGCTACCCTCAAAGCATAAACGAAATAAGTCATGGCCTTGTCCGAATGGGTCAAACCCTCCCCGATTCTTTCCATATCCAACTGCTCCGGATCGAGATCCAGGAAGTCACTGACCGACAGCAGCATTTCCTCGATGGTATCCTCAAGAGTGGGGATGTTTACGCTGAGATTCGCTGATTGCAGTTCTCCCGTCAATCCATTATATAAAAACTTGTAGGCCGCGCGGGGCTTATCAGGACTCGATAAAAACATCTCTATATCGCAACTCTCAATGGCTGCTTTTCCCCGAGCCTCGAAAGCGAGGCCCCCCCATATGGAAAATTCCGCTCCTACCCGCTCGGTCGCTTCCAGTACTTCATCCTCCTCGAGAATCTGGGTAAGCGATATTATTTCGCCCCCCAGGCCGGGCGGATTCAAGTCTATTACCTGCAACTTCATAGACTTCTCCATCCCATTGATGAGATAGAGCGTGAGCATGTTTTCAAAAACCGCCGGCACTTTTCCGACCGCATTTGTAGCAAATTGAAAAAGGGCTACTTTCAAATGGCTTTCCCTCCGCTAGATAGATACCCCCTATTTTACCCGCTAAAGCCCTTGCCGCGTCTTCCGAAGCCAGTAATAATCGAGGTGAGTTTACACAACTTTATGGAGGTGCTTGGAATGGAACAAAACGTGGGAATGATGGACAAGGCGGGAAGGCTGGCGCTGGCTGCCATTCTTTTCGGAATCGCCTGGCATAAGCCGGGAAAAATCAGAGTGCTGGCGGCCTTCGAAGCCGGTATGTTGACCATGTCGGCTGCCTCCGGCTACTGCCCCTTATATAAGGTAATAGGCATGAACACCGCATGCAGTTCCGACCAGTCATGCTGTTCGGATTGTAGCTAAAATGAAGGAGGCCGTTTTCACGGCCCCTTAAAAGAGTTCCGGCAGCTACCTACTCTCCCACACGGTCTCCCGAGCAGTACCATCGGCGTGGGAGGGCTTAACTTCTGTGTTCGGAATGGGAACAGGTGATCACCTCCGCTATGGCCACCGAGAACATTTTATTCAATTATCAAGTTTTGAAGCTAATTATACCTTCAAAACTGCACAGCAACCTCTGAGATTTAGTACCAAGCCCTCGACCTATTAGTACCGGTCAGCTCCACACGTTGCCGTGCTTCCACTTCCGGCCTATCAACCTTGTGTTCTTCAAGGGGTCTTACCCGGTTTCCCGGTGGGAGAACTGATCTTGGGGTCAGTTTCCCGCTTAGATGCTTTCAGCGGTTATCTGATCCAGACGTGGCTAACCAGCAGTGCTCTTGGCAGAACAACTGGCACACCAGAGGTCTGTTCACCCCGGTCCTCTCGTACTAGGGGCAAATTCCCTCAATTCTCCTACGCCTGCAGCAGATAGGGACCGACAGTTTTGTTACTCCCGATCGGCGTTGCCGGCCGATTCGAGGGTCCGGTCATTTCTGCCGGACTCTGCATGTCGCCATGCAGCTCGGACTATATCTTCATCCCCTGATCGGGATGTTCGGCGTATAGTCTCTGAGGATTCTAGACCAGAGAGTATCTCTCCGAGACTCGCTCTTCGATACCGTCCTCCACCATTCACGGAGAACACTATCTCTAGCAAGCCAGCCAATCCTTCCTTTGTCCGATGCTCTCCCCTCCCCAGCGCTATCACGATCGCGCTGAACTTGGTGAAGTCATCTTGCTTGGACAAAAGAAGCGGGTTGCGCTGGAAGAATGGAATTACTTTCCTCGTCAAATCCTCGCAGTTGCGCACCACGAAGACCGAGATCGATCATTCGATCTCAACCGGTGGTTGGGCTTGATATATCCGCATCCCAACCGTTCCTTCATCCTCTCCAGAACCGAGCTTCGCTCTTCATTCTGGCTTAC
>Ga0154635_122_pt2 | contig 67248 bp, 51 predicted proteins | sample Rifle2008BG13ft_FD_116064 | JGI IMG/M metagenome (GOLD analysis project Ga0154635, IMG submission 116064) | Solincola sediminis RBG_13_55_18
TCACTTCCTCCCTTATTTTGGAGAGCCTTTCGTCCGCCTGATCCTGGGTGATCCTTCCGTTCTCCACCATCTTGGACAAGCGGGTCTTCACCGGCTCCAGAATCTTGTCGATCAGCGTGTTGAGATCGACACCTTTCTCGTTCGCTATCTCAGCAAGCGTCTTTCCTCCCTTGAGCTCGCTCAAGAGGTCCTTGGGAGCCATCCCCAGTTCTTCAGCTACCCCGTCAAGCACGCCGGATGCGGCTCCTTGCCGTCCGCGCCTGCCTCGCACTGCTTCTGTGCCTCCCCCCGTGCATGCAGCCCGCTTGCCCCGGAGGTTCATTAATTCCTCGCAACCTCCGGTCCCGCTTTCGCCACTACCCCGAACGGCGAGCGCAGTGCCGGCGGTTATAGCGACTACGAAGAGACATACAGCGATTACCAATCCCATCTTGGAAGAAGTCTTCATGATCTACCACCTAACCTGTTCTCGGATTCCAATTATTCTGCTCCTATTCATAAAATACGCTGGCTTTGTTAAGAAATTGTTAACATTGGTTGATATTTCTGTTTAGTTTTATGGCCGATTCTGAGAGCGAGGGGAAAGTGAAAGAGCGGCTGAAGGGAAAAGCTGTCCCGGTGATCGTTGCTACGAGTATGCTCTTCATCCTGGATATCATGCTGGCCGTTTACCATTTCACCCATGAGGGCAAGGGATCCGGAAGGACCGAGCTTGTCGCAGCCCCGGTTATCATAATTCTCGTGTCTCTAGGGGTGATTTCTCGACGTGAAGAGAACAAGTCTTCGAGATGGAGGCTGATTCGGCGGATTGTGAGCGGCTTATTGCTTATCTCTGCGCTGCTCTACATGTTCCTGGCTATATATCATCTTAGCCATCAGGGCCTTCGTTCCGGCCTCATGGAATCCGGCATTGCCGTTTTGCTGCTCTTCATCCTTTATTGCATTTGGCCGCAATTAAAAAACCGCCGCCCCGTGAAGGGCGGCGGCGAGTGAGGACCTTATTTTTGCCGGGGCAGCTTCTTAACCCATTTGTTGATTTCAGGCCAAATCTCGCTAGGTCCTTTGAGGCCACATACAATGTCGGCGTGGGCGGTGTCTGGCACCCTCATGAAGACATCCACGGGATTTCTGCCTTTCCATAGATAAAAATTGTGGATATCTTCAGGCATGGTCAAGTCGCAGGTATCATCGGCGATTACCATGGCCGGGAGCGTTATCTTCGACAGATTATCACTATAGTAGTAATAACCGTCGCCGGCAGCGGGAACGGGCGGCACCACCACCGAGGCGTTTTCCGGCCCGTTCAGGTAATCTTCCCTGAACTTATGATGCACGTGGGCTTCCTGGAGCTGAGCGAAGCTGCGGGTGCTGGTACCATCGATGCCGTATGTGAGCATGTAAGTCATTACATTCGGCTCGAAATTATTCGGATTAGCCAGGAAGATGACGTTCAAGATCCCCAAGTCCGGGCAACCCAGCATCTGGAAAAAGAACCAGCTGATCTGGTCCAGAAAATAAGTGGGAACGCCCATGGAATCGCCGATCAGCGAAAGCAAGAAGCGAAAGTCTACATACCAGGGGCAATTAAGGAGTTCCCAGTAAGCGGGCATATCGATTGCCGGGCCTCCGGCCGTTCCCATCGGGCCGTCGAGATAGACAAGAGCCTTCAAGGATTGCTTGCCGTTGCCGCCGTTCCTTTCGGCCGCCAGCGCCGGGTCCGAAATCACATGGGGATTTTCTCCCTCGCCGTACTTGGCTCCCTGGAGATATATATTGGCCATGCTCGATCCCATGCTGTGACCCATCCAGATCGGGTGTTTCTTCGTTACCTCGTAAACCTTCTCTACGATAGCCGGGACATCGTAGATACCGCAGTCGTCTAGCGAATAACCGGTCGCGCCTCCACTCATATAAGGGTCTCTTCCTTGACCGCGATAGTTCGCGACCCAAACATCATATCCCTGGGTCCATAGGTAATGGGCCATACTGAAGTACCGCATGGGGTCCTTTTTGATATAGCGATCGTGCTTCGCCCAGGTTGGGAGTGGGGACGGCAACTGGACATTATAGGTCTTGCCCGCAGGCGTATAGATGTCGAAGTAGTTCGAGTTACTCATTATGCCGGGCATAAGGATTACGGGCTGGCCGTGCTTTCTGAAACCCGCTTTCTGGTCCGGCCGGTAGCGTTTCATCGCTAGTTCCACTCCGTCGGCCGTGGTGGCCACGTACTTATCCGATGTGGTTGTCGCCGCTGCGGCGGCGGGGACGATAGTCAGGAATAATAGAAGGATGATAGTGAAAAAAATGATCGAGACAGATATTTTCTTGCCCATGTTCCCCTCCTCAAGTCTCGAATCCATTGTTGCGAGCGATACCGAACATTTCCCCACAACAATTCTATAATGGCTGTATTCGCCCATCAAGCCGGCTAGCGTTTTTGTTGCATCCCCGTCACATGGGCCTATTTCAGCTTCTTAAGCCATTTTCCCACTTCCGAAAAGGTGAACGTAGGGGAATTGAGACCTCCTATCAGGTCCAGGTGCGCGGCATCGGGTACCATGACAAAGGCATCCTGATTGGTTCTAGCCTTGCTTTCGAAAAATCTCCTGACATCATCCGGATTCGTGACATCATGCCGCCCATCGGCCATCACCAGTGTGGGCAACTTTATCTTGCCCAGATTATCGCTGTAATAGTAATAACCGTCTCCGTTGCAGGGTTCGGGGGGAAAGAGGTCGTTATCCCCGTTGCAGAAATCTTCCCTCAATACGCCGTGGGCGGAGGCGTCGAAGTATTGCCCGAATACCCTGGAGCTGAAGCCGTCCAGAACGTACTCGACCGTAAACTTCGCAACGGCCGGATCAAAATTCTCCTTATTCACGCAAAGGAAGGCGTTTATTATGTCGAGGTCGGGACAACCGGATGCCTCGGAGATCTGCCACATCATATCGATAATCGAGAAGAATGGATCGGCCAGATACTCTCCATATTGTGCCGTGAGCGGCCTGAGGTTCAAGTACCACGGCCAGTATAAGATCGCCCAGACGGGAAAATTATCAACCAGATGTCCTGTGAAAGGGACAACGGGGCCATCAATATCGACGAGCGCCTTGATTGATTGCGGGCCGTTGCCGCCATTTCTCTCTTCGGCAAGGGCGGGATCCGAGACCACGTGAGGATTACCTCCATCCCCGTACTTCGCGCCCTCCAGGTAGATATAGGCCATGGTCGAACCCATGCTGTGGCCCAGCCATACGGGATGCTTCCCGGTCTCCGTATAGACCTTTTCGACTATCGCCGGGACGTCATAAATACCGAGGTCATCAAGGGAATATCCGGTAGCTCCTCCACTCTGGTAAGGCTCCCGTCCCTCTCCGCGGTAATTGGCCATCCACACGTCGTAACCCTGCAGCCAGAGATAGTGCGCCAGGCTGTAGTAGCGCATATGGTCCTTCTTGATGTATTTGTCCCCCTTGGCCCAGGAAGCGAGGGGGGACGGAAGCTTCACCTCGTAGTTTTCGCCGGGGGGAGTGCGAACGTCATAGTAATTTAGACCGCAGAGGATACCGGGCATGAGGACAATAGGTTGCGCGCCCTTACGGAAGCGTGCCGATTCATCCGGGCGGTAGCGCTTCATCGCCAGCGTCACGCCGTCGACGGTCTCCGCCGTATATAGGTCGCTTTCAAGTTTTGCCTTGGCCAACGCCGGCATGCCGCCGAGAGCAAGAATAAATATCAGAAGAAAAGTGATGGTGACGGCAAGAAAGGATTTTTTGCCCATGGCAGCCTCCTCAAGCCAAGAATCTCTTTGATTCTAAACGGGTTCTGGTGCAAGCCGCTATTAGTATTCCCAGCCTATTTTAATCAGGGCCGTGTATTGGACACAAGCGGCGCAACCGTAGAGAGTCAGTTGAAGGTAAGCAGGGTCCCCGATTGGTTGAGGATGAAGCGCTCGCCAAGCCGTTGCTCAAAACTCTGGGCAGCCTTTCTGCCCGTGCAATGGCAGGGGACCACATATTCGGGCGCAAAGGCTTCCATTTCCCGAAGCGTCCTGTCTATGATGCCCTCGGTCTGGGGGCCGATCAGGTGGAAACCTCCGATTATGGCATGAATCCTGGTGATCCCAGTAATCTTCACGGCCTGATTTATGGTATTAATGATCCCGGAATGGGCGCATCCGGATAAGATGAGTAATCCCTTGCCCTTCAGGTTCGCCACCAATGCGGTGTCATCGAGCATATCGTCCTTCATTTCCTCGCCATGTCGCTCGAGGTAAGCAAGCGCCATGCCCTTTTCGAAATCGTTGGTCCTCTCGATCTCGCCGAGGTACAGGATGGTTTCACCGGCCAGCAGGCGGGGCCGCGAGCTTTCAATCACCTCGGCCCCGGCCCGCTCCAGCGCTTGCCGGTCCAGCGCCGGAAAAACAACCTTGATGCCCCCCGGGAATTTAAAATAACGCGGGTGGATAAAAGCCTCGGCGTGGAGCACGAGAGGGATAGGCTTTCGCGGCATCTTCTCGAGCACCTTCAACAGCCCGCCGAAATGGTCGACGTGGCCATGGGAGAGAATCAGCTGCTCGATGGTCCCCAGGTCGACTCCCAGGGCATCCAGGTTGTAGGGGACGGCGAAAGTTGTCTGTCCGAAATCCATCATGACCGAGTGCGTGTTTTCGCCGATGCCGGTCTTTATGATGGCCGAGAATCCATGCTCGGCGATTACCCAATCGCTGGGTTTGAAATCCTTCATCGGCACGAAGCGGTGTACGATGGCACTGTCGTCCATGGACAACATCTCGATGAAGTTATCTATGACCGTCGTTATCTCAACCCGCTCAACCGGCTTCAATTTCATACCCGAAATAATACCATGATGCCGCAAGGCATCACTTGGCTTCGGTCACTAGAATTTTAGACGCGCGTAGAAAATCCTCTTGGTCAGTTCGGCGAAGAATATATAGAGAACGACGATTGCGCCCAGGGCTGGATAGAACGTGAGTGGCAATCTCTCGAAGCCGAGGGGCTCGGCCAGGGGGGTGAGAGGTATGGCGATGGTAATGATTACCATGAGCAGTGTGGCTAGACCGAGGTACTTGCTGGGGCGGCTGAGGAAAAAGGGCTTGCGGGTTCGTATAACCAGGACTATCAGAGAAGCCGAGATAACGGATTCGATGAACCAGCCGGTGCGGAAGAGTTGCGGAGAGGAATGCAGGATAAGGATGAGCAAACCGAAGGTCATATAATCGAAGACCGAACTCAAGGGACCGAAGGTAAGCATGAACTTCAGTATGAAATTGATGTCCCATCGCCTGGGCTTATCGATCATTTCCGAGTCGACATTATCGGTTGCTATGGTCATCTCGGGCAGATCTGTGAGCAGATTTGTCAACAATACCTGGGAAGGAAGCAGGGGAAGGAACGATAGGAACAGGGAGGCTCCCGCCATACTGAACATATTGCCAAAGTTGGCGCTGGTGGCCATGAAGACATACTTCAAGGTGTTGGCGAAGGTGACCCTCCCTTCCTCCACCCCCTGGGCCAGTACACCGAGGTCTTGCTCCAACAGCACTATCTCGGCGGCATCCCTCGCCACATCGACTGCGCTCCGTACAGATATTCCCACATCGGCGGCATGAAGCGCCGGCGCATCATTAATGCCGTCGCCCATGTATCCGACTACGTTCCCTGATCTTTTCAAAGCCAGGATGATTCGTTCCTTCTGGTTGGGTTCGATCTCGGCGAAAATGCTTATCCCGCTTGCTCTGTTCTCGAGTGCCTGATCGCTTATACGATTGAGTTCCCGACCGGTGAGGACATCACCTTCCAGCCCGACCTGTTTGCCCACGCTGATTGCGACGAGCCGGTTGTCCCCGGTTATCACCTTGAGCGTTATGCCAAGATCTTCCAGTTGCCGTATGGTATCCGCCGCATCCTCTTTGGGTGGGTCGAAGAAGGTAATATATCCGAGGAAGGCCATATCGCTTTCGTCCTCCTTGGACACCCGTTCCTTGCCGCCTACATCCTTATAAGCGATTCCGAGCGTGCGGTAGCCTTGTTCGCTCAGGGTTTCGAATTCGCTGGTTATCCGATCCCTTACCGCGGCGATGGGAACGCTCTTGCCGTCCGGTGTCTCGGCTTTCGAGCAGACTTCCAGTATCTGCTGGAAGGCGCCCTTGGTTATCAAAAGTCTTTGTCCGTTATTTATCGCCAATATGCTCAGCCTTTTGCGAACGAAGTCATAAGGGATTTCGTCGAGCTCCGAGTAGCCGCTCACATCAAAACCCTTGCGTTCACGAATAGCATCGTCGATAGGGTTGCGAAAACCAGTCTCGTAGTAGGAGTTGATATAGGCATAGAGCAGGACCTGATGGCTCTTGTTGCCGTTTATATCCAGGGCGTCATTCAACTGCACGCGGCCTTCGGTCAGAGTACCGGTCTTATCGGAGCAGAAGACGTTCATGCTGCCGAAGTTTTCGATCGATTGCAGCTGTTTGACGATTACTTTGTGGGCCGCCATTTGCCTGGCCCCCTGGGCCAGATTCACGCTTATGATGGCCGGCAACAGCTGGGGTGTCAGTCCGACGGCGAGGGCCAGGCTGAAGAGAAAGGAATCGAGGACGGGGCGGTGTAGGGCCACGTTTATTAAGAATATTGCGGCAATCAGTGCTATGGTCACTTCCATAAGCAGGTAGCCAAAGTGCCTTACTCCGTGTTCGAATTCCGTTTCTTTAGGCTTTGCCTTCAGCCGTTGTGAAATCCTGCCGAACTCTGTTGCCCTTCCGGTTCGTGCGACGATCGCCTTGGCGCTGCCGCTAACAACATGCGTGCCCATAAAAAGAGCGCTGGTGCGTTGAGCCAGAGGGGTATCCTCCGGCGTGATCGCCGGTTCTTTCTCGGCGGGAAAGGTTTCACCGCTTAGGGCGGATTCATCGACGAAAAGGTCGGAGGATTCGAGAATCAGGCAATCGCCGGGTATGGTCGCCCCGGCTGAGAGGACGATTATATCGCCGGGCACCACATCTTCGATGGGTATTTCCGCTTGTTTGCCGTCTCGCAGCACTATTGTCTTCACCTCGACGATTGCGAGTAGGTTGTCCATGACGTTCGCCGCGCCCTTCTCCTGCCAGAACCCCAGCAACCCGCTGAAGAAAACAATGACCAGGATGATTATGGCTTCGGTCGGCTCACCAAGAAAAAGGGAGAGGATGGCTGCGAAAATCAGAATGATTATTATCGGGCTTTTGAATTGCTTCAGGAAAATTATTCCGGTGCTCGGCCTCTTTCTTTGCAGTATCGAGTTGGGGCCGTACTGGTCGAGCCGCCGCTCGGCCTCGCTTCCACTCAGGCCGCCGGCGCTCGATTGCAGCCGCCTTAGAAGTTGATCGGGAGAAAGGCTCCAAAAAGGAAATGCTTGCTGTTCCACCTGGACCTCGTCTTAACCCCATTTGTGTGTTGTGTTCATTCTATATTATTCCCCCTCCCGTATTGAGGGTCGTTTCAAATACAATAAGCCTGGATTACGAAAACCAAGGGGAGGATAGAATGCATCCGCTTAAAGAACTCATGTACCCGTCTTCGATCGCTGTCTGGGGCGCTTCCAACAACCCTTTAAAAATGGGAACCATGCAACTGGCGAATATCATCGAGACCGGCTTTAAGGGCGAAATATACCCCGTACATCCTTCCAATGACACTGTCCTGGGCCTCAAGGCATATAAGAGTGTCTCCGAGGTCGGCGAACACATTGACCTCGCGCAGCTTACGCTTCCGACCGAGGTGGTACCGCGGGTTCTGGAGGAGTGTGGCCGCGCCGGTATACGGAGGGCGATTGTTATCTCGGGAGGTTTCAAAGAAGTCGGGAGATCGAAAGGCCGCGACCTGGAAAAACAGATAAATGAAATAGCCCGGTCGTATGGGATTCGCTTCTTGGGCCCGAACTGCGTCGGTGTTTGTAACGGATTATGCAATTTGAATACAACGACCGTGGGAGAGCCGCCACTTGGCGGAAAAATAGCTTTCGCTTCACAATCGGGTGCATATACATCAATGATCTATCCCTACATAAGGGCGCAGGGAATCAAGCTCTGCCAGACGCTCTCGGTTGGAAACGAAGCGGACATGGATCTGGCTGATTGCCTGGAATACTTGAAGGACGAGCCGGAAGTGAAAGCGATTGGCCTCTACATAGAGACTATCAGAAGGCCGCGGGAGTTTATAGCGGCAGCCCGGCGAGTGGTTGCCGAGAAACCGATCGTAGCTTTTTATGTGGGCGGCACGGAGGCCGGCTCGCGATCGTCCCTATCCCATACCGGCGCAATCAGCGGCCCCGACCCCGTCTATGACGGTCTCTTCCGCCAGGCGGGCGTAATCCGGGCCGGGGACATGGATGAGATGATCGACCTTCTGTGGTCGCTCTCTACGCAGCCGTTGCCACCGGGAAACCGCATGGCAGTTATTACCAATTCCGGCGGCCCCGGAGCCTCCCTGGCTTACCACTTGGAAAAGGCAGGCTTATCCGTCCCGCTTTTTTCCGAGGCACTGAGGGCCAAGCTCGATGCCTTGACCGGTCCTCTCACCTATGCCGGCAACCCTATCGATATCACCTTTGAGACAAATATCTTCATTTATAAAGAGCTCCTGGAGGCTGTTTTTGAATCTGGGGAAGTAGACGGCGCCCTTCTTTATGGAATCTTCGGGGCTGGAGACTTTATGAAAAATCTTTCCAAGTTTTTCCCCGAGCTCTTAGATTTCAGGGACAAATGGGAGGAAAACTACCATACATTTCTAGGTACACTGGCTGAAGTCCCGGTTGCCCACGCTAAGCCCCTGATCGTCATGTCACTACTCAGTACCGCGAGTCTCACCGTTCAGAATCTGATCGAGAATGACATCCCCGTCTATTCCTCCGCGAGACGTTGCGCTCGCGCCATGAAATCGCTGTTCGATTACAGGCTGATCGAGAAGAATTTGAAAGGGAGAGCTGCGTTGGATTCGAGCGGGGTCGATGCCTAAACATCAACATTTTGCCGGCCGGGGAGGTCCAAAGCGACGATGTCTAAGGAAATGTTGATGTTTCAGGCTCGACCCCCCCACGCATTCTCGGTCAGCCTGATTATGGCGCGACCCTGGTCGGAAGCGGGTGGGGCGCGTTCGCTCTTTTTCTATTGGTTTAAAAGACCGGCGAGAGGGCATCTTTAAGCAGAGGATTTCAGTAGAGTTGCGAGCTGCTCAAGGAGGATTAGGAATGCCTAGAGTTATCCACTTCGAAATTGCGGTCGACGATCCGGATCGAGCTGTTGCCTTCTACCGGGATATCTTCGGATGGAAGATCGAGAAGTGGGAAGGGCCGATGGATTACTGGTTGTGCGAGACCGGCCCGGAGGGAGAGCCCGGCATCAACGGAGCTATTATGCGACGTACGGATCCTGCCCAAAGCACTGTGAATACCATTGGGGTGACATCCCTCACCGATTCCATCGCCAAGGTCAAGGAGCGCGGAGGCATGGTGATGACCGAGGAGATGGAGATTCCTGATGTCGGCCGTTTCGTCTATTGCACCGATTCCGAGGGAAATGCATTTGGAATGATTCAGCCGGAAATGTAATCAGGGTTTCGGGAGATCTATTTCAAAAGTCTCTACAAAAATTCCGTATTTCTCGTGAATCATTTTGCGGTCAAAATCATAGAATGTTTGCAGCATCGCGTCCTGCTCGCCTTGGTCGAAATAATCCAGGCAGGGTATGAAAAAATGCTTGTCCTCGATTTCGATATGCCGGGGGTAGAATTCGGCAAGGTTGTCCAGAATCGAGCGCATATCCTTGAGAAGATCAGTCTCGCCTTCTTGGTACGCCTTGTTGGCATCGGCTAGTGCTCCAACCGTCCGCCTGGCATAGCGGTGCTGTTCGATCAGCAGATCCATCGTACTCTTAAGATCTTCCGGAAGGTCTTTGTCCTGCAGTTCGATGAAGAGGATATCCTCTTCCTTCCCGTGATGGGTGCGATCGGCGTAGGTCCTGAAGAAATCGACCGCACCATCGATAAAAGCGCTGCTTATGGAATCGTCGTTGCTCGCCCTCTCGGACTCTGCTTTGAGTAGTCGTATCATTCGCTCGATCAAGCGATGTTCAATCATTAACGGCCCTATGGGTTTCATTTTCTTCCCTTTCTCTCCTTTTAAAAATATTATTGACTGTCACCCGAATTCTTAAGCGCTGAAGTATATGCGAGATTGCATTAAGAAACGCAAATACATATTGTATAGCTGCCTGATTTTAGCGGAAACGGAGCAAACTACATGGTTGGTAGGGAAGATAAATCCTCGCGAAGGACAGGTGTCGGAGAAAAGGCCATGCGGGCGATTTTGAGACTTCCCGGCATGGACAGGTGGCATCCCTGGTTGAGGGCCGATAAATCGGATATCCGCTGGATCCCCATCAATTCGGATATCGAAATGCCGGTCGATGCACCCCTTCCCTTGCAGATCCTCGATCATCTGATCGAGAAAGCCTCACACCGGGTGATAGTTGACTACTGCGGTTGCCGGCAGGGATGGAAGTGCAAGAGCTATCCGCGGGATATCGGCTGTCTTATGATGGGCGAGTCGGCCCTGGATATAACAAGATTCCCTTTCCACGAGGTCGGGCCGGATGAAGCGAGAGAACATGCGCGCAAGGCGGTGGATGCCGGGCTGATACCGGTCGTCGGCAAGGCCAGAGCGGATAACTATATTTTTGGTGTTAAAGATCGCTCCCGGCTGCTCACTGTTTGTTTCTGCTGTGAATGTTGCTGCGTAACCCGCTTCACACGTTATGTGCCGGTACATTCCCTGGAACCTATTTTCCCCCGCCTCGAGGGCATCAGCATGTCGGTGACCGAGAAGTGCAAGGGATGTGGCAAGTGTGTCGAGCACTGTTATATTAAGGCCATCGAGGTAAGAGATGGCAGGGCGGTCATCGGAGAAATGTGCCGTGCCTGTGGCAGGTGTGCCGATAAATGCCCGGCCAAAGCCATAGAAGTAAGAATCGATGACCCGGATTATATTGAAAAGACCTGCTCGAGAATACATTCCTACGTCAAATACGACTAACCTACACAAAGGTGTCAGGCACCTTTGTGTAGGTTTATACAAACAGGTTGGCGAGGGAGAGCCCGAAGGTGAGATCTCCATCGAGCTTGATCTTGCCCTGCATGAATGCGCTGGGCGCGTTGACCTCTCCGGTTACTATTTTCATAAGATCTGCAGATGGGCCGGATAGCGACATTTGAGGCGCCTCCGCGCCATTGAAAACCATGGTAACCGGAAGAGTCCAATCACCAGGCATACCAATCTTGAGATCGAGTCGGCCTTTGGTTCCGGTAACCGCGTCATACTGTTTTCTACTTATAAATGATGAAACGAAATCAACCAGAGGCTTGATGGCATCTTCACTTATTCGCATGGTAAATATTGGATTATCGATGCCGCCGGGCGTCACGGTGATTCTCCTTGCGTCCTCAATGGTTATTCCATAGACGAGAGATTTATCTCCCTCGACGCAGAGCTGCATCCCGAAGCTGGTGCCTTCCATATCCGGAACCGTTTTCTCCGCCAGGCGCTTCTCGATCAGCTGGGGCAGGTAGGAGTTTAAATATTCCTCGATGACAATCGAATCTTCAGGCATTTCAATCCCCCTTCTTGATAACCGGGCGGCAAAATCAGACGGAAACAGAACTGACATGTCATTAAATTAACAACCCGGCTCTTGTGCCGTCAATAAGAGGGCAAGCTTGAAAGGGGATTGACTCTCCCTCTGATGGAGGGTTCATGATAGACGCGGATAGCGATAGTTGAAAGCGCCGGCATTGGACTGCTTGAAAGGGGGCGGCAGTGGAAAAGATCGATTATAAAAAGGACCTGAAGGAACTATATTTCCCGTCGGCCAGGCAAGTGGCAATCATCGAGGTTCCGGAAATGAACTTCGTCATGATTGACGGAGAGGGCGATCCGAACACGGTTCCTGAATTTCAGGATGCTATGCAAGCCCTTTATACGATCTCCTACACGACTAAGTTCATGCTCAAAAAGGGGAAGGCCGGGCCGGATTATGCCGTTCCGCCGGCTGAAGGCCTGTGGTGGGTGGAGGACATGGAACAGCTCAGCATGAAGGACAAGGAATCCTGGAAATGGACCTTGATGATAATGCAGCCGGGTCATATAACACAGGACGTATTCGATCGCGCTTTGACAGAGGCCAGGGCAAAGAAAAATATTAATGTCCTGGAGAACGTTCGCTTTGAGGCTTTTCGCGAAGGCTTGTCCGCTCAAATAATGTACACCGGTCCCTATTCCGCGGAAGAGCCGACCATTGAAAAGCTGCATGCTTTCATCATGGAGAACGGATACGATTTCAATGGCAAGCACCATGAGATCTACCTGGGCGATCCCCGGCGCACTGCGCAGGAGAAACTGAAAACCGCGATCCGCCAACCCATTAAAAAGAAATAACTACACAAAGGTGCCTGACACCTTTGCGTAGTTATTGGTTGATGAGGGAGATGGCTCGGATTGCTCTGGCCATTGAGGGATAAACGGCGATCCCTCCCCGCAACAATTTTTCCCGCTGGCGCCTCAGGACTTCTTCAAGACCGATGTCTTCAAGCCCGTCGGGAGCCGGAAAAACCGTAAGCCATCTGCGAGATAGTGAAGAGGCTGCCGAATTTCATCGCTTTGCCCGAAGCGCCGACAATGGCCATGGAACGTGCATTCAGGATCGCGTCTATTTGAGCGAAGTTATATTCGAATGCCATCAATCCTACCTGGATTGCTGACATTATAACCTATGCCGCGATAGCCGAGCCCTTAAGATATAATCAGGCGCGGGAGGGAAAGCTTTGGAGGAGAACGCTTTGAGGTGGAGCAGCGGGGAGACAAAATCGAAGCTCCCCGGTTTGCATTGGATTGACCCACACGTGCATATCCTTCCTCCCGGGCGAATGAGGGGATTGGTGAGGTGGGTCAAGAAGTTTACGCCGGGATTTCCCGTCGATGAGGATATTACGGCCGGAGAAATAATCGCCGGCGTAAGAGAATCTCAGATACCTCTCTTCTTTAATCTCGTCTTCCCTTTATGGGAGGAGGAGACCGAGGACCTGAATCTTTTCAACCGCGACCTCTGCGCCGGAATTCCGGAAGCCGTCCCCTTCGGCTCTCTCCACATCGAGACCCCTGACAAGGCAAGCGAAACAAGGCGTTGCATTGAGGAGTACGGATTTCTGGGCATGAAACTACATCCTTATGCCCAGAGGTTCCCGGCGTTTGGTGAGGAAATGAATCCACTTTTCGAAGTGCTCGACAAGTTGGAAAAACCGCTTCTTGTTCATACCGGTTTTGATGTCTTCTACGGAACGTATATGGATTTCGGGGATATGGAACAGGTGATACGAAATTACCCGGGCATGCAAGTGGTGGCCGTACACGCACTGTTCCCACGTTTCCGGCTGGCTCACCGATTGCTGCAAGAATATCCTAATTTCTGGCTGGATATGACCAATTCTATTTCCTGTATGCGCATCTTTTTGGATATTCAGGTCAGGCGGAGGGAGTTCCCGGCCGATACGGCGAGCCTGGAAATGGATCTGCTGGGTGAGAATTTCGAATACTTCTACCGCCTATTTGAGGACTTTCCCGGGCGCATCATGTATGGCACCGATTATCCGGTCGGCTTCGGTTACCACCCGGCCCTCCTCGACGACCTGTTGTCTTTTAAATTCCCCGATGCTGCCCAGAGGATGCTCCTCGCCGGTACAGCCGAAAAGCTTCTCGAGCGCTGCTCTTATCCGATTCGTCGGTCCGACTGATGCCCCTTATTGACGCATCAACCGCGGGAATCGATAATTTCAAGAGAGAGAGCCGACCGGGTGGTCGCGGGCGTATTCCAACGCTCGAGGAAAGTCCGGACTCCACAGGGCAGGGAGCTGGGTAACGCCCAGGCGGGGAAACCCGACGGAAAGTGCCACAGAAAGGGAAACCGCCGGCCTTCATTTATGAGGGCGGGCAAGGGTGAAAAGGTGGGGTAAGAGCCCACCAGCGGCCTGGTGACAGGACCGGCTTGGTAAACCCCTCTTGGAGCAAGGCCAAATAGGAGCCGATGCTGTAGCCCGCAGCGTTCGAGGCTCGGGTAGGCCGCTCGAGGCCGCCGGTAACGGCGGTCCCAGATGGATGACCACCGCCCGGTTCGTCCGGGTACAGGATCCGGCTTACAGGTCGGCTCTCTCTATTCTTCCGATTCAGGCAGAACCCTGGTCCGCCGACTATTGGAGCATGAACCTATCCTAATATCGCAAAAGTCTGGAAGGATCATGGCTGGTGAAGACGCGCTCGAAACTCGGGACTGGGAAGCTCTCCTAAAGGAATCTATTAAGGTTTTCCATATAAACGAGGTCGAGCAGAATGACATTTATTACCATATGCCCTGCTGCCACCATTACCCCAGCCTTTTTGCCTGGGACAGCGGCTTCCACGCCGTCGCCATGTCTCACATAGATGCGGTTAAAGCGGCTCGTGAATTAGAAACGCTTTTCAATCAATTGTCGCCGGATGGACACCTTCCTCACGAGGTGCTGCTCCCTAACCTCTATTCTCATCGCTGGATGCGCGGACTTCAGACGCGTTTGATGAGTTGGGAGTACGACGGACGAGGCGCCTCACACATGATCGATCCTCCAAGCTATCATTTTGCGGCCGAGATAGTCTTCAAGAAGACAGGGGACGTCGAGTGGCTGGCACGTTTGTGGCCGGCCATGGTTGCCTCCTTGGATTACCTCCTGGAAAGCAGGGACATATTCAGCAATGGTTTGATCACGATCTTTCATCCCTGGGAATCCGGCACCGACCTCTCGCCCCAATTCTTTGCTACCTTGAAACTAAAGCCCAATAGCCGTTGGAGCGATCTGCGAGCACACCTCATCCCCATACTGCTTTATGCCTCCAACCGCATGAGACAATGGGATCCGGCCCGACTGGCCGGGGCTGATTCCTTCGTCTGTCAAGAACTGGTAATCAATTGCCTGGCGGTCCGTGCCTGCCTCAGTATGGCCTATCTTGCCGGGAAGATCGGCCGCAAGGGGGAGGGGCTGCACTATGCCGCCGCTGCCGGGAGAATAATGGCAGCCCTGGATGCGCTTTGCTGGGATGAGGAGGCAGGCTGCTATTTCCCGCTTTTCGGATATCGCAATCCCCAGCAGTCGAAACGGATAACCGCTGCTTCCATCCTGCCCGTTTTCACCGGATTGTGTGCTCCCGACCGTAGAGAGCGGATGATCGAACAACTTCTGCTGAATCCTATTTACTTCCGAACCGAATACCCGCTGCCCTTCAATACCCTGGCAGCGTTGCAGGGGGTGGGGGATTGGATCGAGAACCACCTATGGTCCGGTCATTGCATATGGATAAATATATGCTGGATGTTAGTGATCGGATTGGGCGAGAACGGATACCTTCCGGAGGCGCGGGAAATCACCATGCGGCTGGTGCGAATGATCCTCAAAGAGGGATTTTATGAGTATTACGATTCGAGAAGCGGTGAAGGCAGAAGGATCAGGGATTTTACCTGGTCGGCTCTGGCTCTGGATATGATGGCTCGTTTCTGGCCGGAGATCACGGATGACAAACAGGGATATTCCGTCTCCGGGCCGGAGGCGATTTCAAGACCTCCTCGATCGAGTCTCTGACCTGTCGGGAAAGACATCAGCAACGCCGTGCCCATGGAGGGAATCCAGGTATTGCCTTTTTTTCCTGGCTGCCCATGTGTAGAGCGGAATCAGGATGATTGCGACTATTAGAGTAATCCAGGAGCGGAAAACTATTGCTATCCCCAGATTCATAAGGGTACGAGCCGTGATGCGTTCATAGCTTTTACGACCGGCGCCCGGCCGGTTGGGATTGTATGCGGGGCGGGTTTGAACCAATCGAAAATTATAAAAGAAGCCGAAGGCCCACAGGATCACTGCAAGCGGAATCGCGATGAGGTTGGAGACGGGTAAAAGTAATCCCGCCACCAGACCTATCGTCACACTACCCCATAACAATATGAAATGGAGGGCTATAAGCAAATTCTCTTGCGGCATAGGATTCTTATACCCCTCAAAACAAGCATAGAAACCTTGCCGAAATGGGTATCCTACCAGGAGAGAGTGTTCTGATTCGAGATAGCCTTGGTGAATGGAAACATGTAAAATATTAAAGCATGTGCCGGCGGCATTGGGCGGTGGAAGGCTTGGGGGACACCCCTGAATTCCGGATAAAAGGTATCCAAGCATGGGGAAGGAGGGTATGCGGGTGAGCAATTTTTCAGAAATAAAGGATCGGATTGAACGTATCTCTGAATTGGGGATGGTGCTGAAGGAGAGGCTGGCCGGATTCTCGGGGGCCGAGGGGGAGGCACTACGCCGCCAGGCGAGAGAACAGGGCAAGCAGATCGGGGTCGGGGCCGGAATAGCTGCGGCTGGCGCTGCTATTGTTATGGCGGCTTCCCTCTACATCATCCTGGTGATCATTTTGCTCTTAAACATAGCCTTGAACCGCCTCTGGCTTTCGGCCTTGATAGTGGTTTTGGGCTCTATCCTTTTCGGTAGCGTGATGGCTTTTCTAGGCGTCAAAAAGATGCGTTCATCCATTAAGGACCTTCCCAAGATGGGCGACAATATCATGCAGGAGATCCGGCAGGCGAGCGATGAAATAAAGAAGACCATTGAAGAGCTTCAGAATATCGCCAAGAGGGAGAGGGAAGAGCGCCAGAAGCAAGTCAAGGAAGCGATGCAGAAGGCAAAAACCGTGGCACCTTATTTTGTTGGCGCGTATGCAGGCTATCGCATCATAAAAAGAGTAGTCGCTCCGCGCAAGACCAAGCGCATCGTCCTCGAGGAATGGGAAGAGGACTAAGCCAAGGCAAAGGATTCCACAAAGGGGTCAGGGGCTTCACAAAGGTGTCAGGCACCTTTGTGAAGCCCCTTTGTTATCCTACATCCTGTTTTGTCTCTGCCTGGGCCTATGCTTAGATTGAGGTGATTAGAGTGTTCTTTTCTCATAGCAGACTTGAAACTTATGAGAACTGCCCACATAAATTCAAGCTCCAATATATCGACCGCATCAAGACAGGTCGCAAGGGCATCGAGGCTTTCACCGGAAGTCTTGTGCATGAGAGCCTGGAGCAGCTATATCGAGACTTACGGATGGGACATTGTCTTGATGCAAAAGAGATCGAAACGCATTACAGGGCAAGTTGGCGTGAATCCTTCACTAATGAGGTCTTCATAGTCAGGAACCAATATTCCCCCGACGATTATCAGGAAATGGGCCTGAAGTGCTTGCTGGATTATCACCAGCATTACTACCCATTCAATCAGGCGGTTCCCATCTGGCTGGAGCAGCGGGTTGAGATACCCTTGCTCAATGCAGAGGGCCGTCAGTTTAATTTCATTGGAATAATCGATCGTTTGGACAGTCCGGAAGATGGTAGGTATGAGATACATGATTACAAGACATCGATGGCGTTACCCAGTGAAGAGAAATTGAAGGCGGACCGGCAGCTGACGCTTTATCAGCTGGCAGTGGAACGGTCTTTTCCGGATGCTCGAGGAGTGGAGCTCGTCTGGCATTATCTGGTATTCGACCGGGAACGGCGTCTCCGACGCGACTCTGATGCGGTTGAAAAGGTGGCCATGGATGCCGCCGCTTTAGCTTGCGAGATCGAATCTGCACGAGATTTTCCGGAAAAGGAAAGCGAATTATGCGAATGGTGCGAGTTGCAGGAGCACTGCTGCAAGAGGAAACACCTTTATATGGTCGCCCAGCCCGCCAAGAGAGAACTCGGCACGGAGCATGGTACCGAGTTGGCGAATCGCTACCAGGAATGGATGGACAGTAAACGGGAAGCGGATGAGCATTTGAAGGATTTGCGGAAGGAGATCCTGGACTATTCCGCTTACTATGAGGCGGATAATCTGCAGGGTAATTCCTGCGTCTTGAAGATCAGCCATGATAGATTGCCGAAAATCCCGCGCAAAGGAGATGCGGCAAGGGAGGAACTCGAGCGTTTGCTCCATGAAAGGGGTGCGTGGGAGGAAGTAAGTGTGCTCAACCCTCGCAAGCTTCGCTCAGCTTTAAGCGACAAAGAAATGAACGACGACCTTTGCGAGGGGGTACGGTCACTTATTGATTGGGAGGACAGCGCAACCCTTCGCATATATCGGCGCTAAGTACCTTGCTAAGATAGAAATCCTATTATCTCCGCTGCAACTTCCTCGGGGTACATCGAGGTAAGCCCGTGCCCGCCGCCCGGCATTTGCACCAACCGGCTATCCGGGATCAGATCATGCAATAACATCGAATTTCTCGGCGGGATCATCCTATCCTGGTTGCCGCAGATGATCAGGGTGCGGTGCTTCAAATCACAGAGACGGGCGTGTACGGACCAACTTGCCACCGCCTGTAATTGTGATTGGAAACAATCCGGAGAGATGGGAGCTATGCAAAAATCGTCCACCGCCTTTTCCATTAAATCCGGGTTGTCATCGATGAATTGGCGGGGAAAGAGGAGATAAAGGCTGACCCTCGCTATTTGTTCGTCGCTGAAGTTTTCCCGAGGCAAATCGAGAATGGAATATATTTCCGGCTCCGCAAGTACCTGGTCGCTTCCGCCGGAAGTCGTGCACATCAATATGAGGCTCCTGACTTTATCGGGGTAGTCCAAGGCCAGCTCTTGAGCGATCATGCCTCCCATGGACAAACCGGCAACATTTGCCGAACTCCATCCCATGTGCTTGATCAGCTCGGCGGCATCCGTCGCCATCTGTGGGATGCTGTAAGGGCCTGCGGCCTTCTCGGATCTGCCGGCTCCCCGGTTATCAAAGGCTACTATCTGGAAGTGTTCAGCCAGTGCCTCGAGGAATTCGCTGCTCCACCAATCGATATTCCCTCCCAGACCCATAACCAAGAGCAGGGGATCACCTTGCCCGTAAGAACGGTAATGAATTGTGATGCCGTTTATTTCAGCTTCGCCCTCGACGCCTTTCATGTTCCCTCCTTCTTCATCTCAAGGCCATCCCGCTTCTCAGAACGCCTCCCTGCCGATTTCAGCCTAGCTTCTGTTCCCGTTCGCCTTCAACGCCCATGCGGCCCTCCGCCGAGGCGGTTGAGCCGCCTTCCCCTCTTAGATCGCCCGTACTCAAGACAAAGAAAAGCATACCAAGCAAGGCGATCATTCCGCCGGCCACATACATTGCCGGGTATCCCCAGGCATCAGCCAAGGGTCCCATGGCGACGCCGCCCAATCCCATTCCCAGATCGAAAACGGCGAGGAAGATACCCAACACGACCCCTCGATCTGAGAGGAGTGTGTAGTCGAGGAGAAGGGCTGAGAGCGCGGTCGGCAGGTAGGCAAAACCAAGGGCGTAAATAAAACTACCCAGGATTAGAAAGAAGAGATGGCCCGCGTAGGCGATTATTATCAGGCCGGCGATAGCGATTACTCCGGAGATCATGATCAGGGGCCTGCGGGCGAGGGCGTCCGCCCGCTTGCCGACGCCGAGGCGCAAGACAATCAGGGTGACGGCGAAAACGGTAAAAAACAGTTCACCTTGCTGTATGCTGTTGCCGAGCGCCGATAGGACGATAAAGGTCGTCAGAGAACCCAGGGTAAGGGTATAGCAGATGGTCATAGTATAGATCGCAATCTGGAGCGGCGTTATCCTCACATGCCGCGCCGTGGCGGGTTTCGGGAGCCTTCTATGATCGCGAGTCTCTCTGATAAACAGGGAGGCCAGGAAGGCGGCCAGAGCCAAAGCGCCTGCCAGGATATAAACCGGGGTATAGCCCCAGGCGACCCGCATGAATTCCGCCACCACGGGAGCGGTCGCAATGGTGGCATCGACCGAAATGTAGAATATAGCGATTCCCTGCAGGCGGCGGGCACTAGGAGCCAGGTCGCCTATCATCGCATAGGCGGCAGTATGAAACGCGGCCAGGCCGAGTCCGTTGACTAAACGGACTATAAAAAGCGGCAGGGCGCCTCCAAAAGCCGCGTATAAGAAATTGGAGATCCCCAAGAGAAGGATACCCCATACAATGAGCCACCGCCTCCCGCTCCTGTCGCTGATCTTCCCGAAAAAAGGGCGCAGCAACGCGGCGACGGTCATCATGGACATCAAAGCGCCGATGAGAAAATTGTTATAACCCTTGTCCTCCAGGAATACGGGAAGCACTGGGATAATCATATAAATGGAAAAAAAGGCCAGGAAATTGCTCGAGCAGATGAGGATGAAGTCCCGACCGAGAAGTTTTCCTTCAGGTTCTGTTCGCCCCACTATCCACCCCTTTTCAGCGCCAAATGATCTCCATCTCAGGAGCGGCCATTCAGGAGAAGTTCTCCGTCACGTAGACCTTGCCATCCGCCGTAACAAAGACGCCTATGCCTTCCCGGGTAAAAGGAGTCAATATGTTATCCCGATGACCCTGGCTCCCCATCCAGCCGTCTACGGTCGCTCTTGCAAGATCCTGCAGATCATTGAACTTATATTCGAAAACCTCGCCTGTGTTTTTATGAGTCGTCGTCGATTCGATAACGCTATACAGAAATAGATTTTCACCGCCCACGTACGTCACATCTCCAACCCTGGTTTGCTTGTGATAACCGTACTGTTGGTAACGTGCCTGGAAATCTTTACCATCAGGGCTCACATGGTCGAAGTAGTTTCTTACGGCCATGTCTTTGCTGTGTGAGAGAGCTATGGAAGCAAGGTCCGAGTCCCACTGCAGCGAGTTCAAGCCGTTGATTTTCCTTTGATCGTTGATTCCCTCGTGAATCATAGAAGCCAGCCTCTCCGAATTCGCCTGCACTTCCTCTACGTGTTGCTGCAGCTCGGCTTGAGCGTCCGGGCCGGCCTGTTCCTGTATAGTTTCTGCGTTACCCGAATCATTGCTTACTGCCGAGCAGCCGGCACCGACTATCGAGAATATTGCCAGCATGATCAGCAAATACACCAGGCAAAAGCGCTGTCGTGAATGCATTCTACCTCCAATGAGATCAATCGGTTTTCGAGCTAAGCAAGATTCCCGGAAGGCGCCCGAAGTCTCAAGATATGTCGGTTATCAGATCCAGGCGAAACAGTTTCCGCCGCTCGTCTATAAGGCAATAAGCATCGAGATATTCTACCCCATGTCTCCGGATTATCTTAAGAGGCCGTACCGGCCGCAAGTCGGCGCCTTTGCTGCCCCCGTTATAACTAAGGCTAACAACCGAATTGCCGTCGAGCGCGGGAAGCAAAGCTGCTTGCACGGAATCCGGAGTACGGTCTGGCCGTCCCCTCACAGGGCTCTCGATATGCAGCGTTCCTCCGCAGAGGCTGATGAGCTCCTCGAGATCGCAGGCAGCGAGCCATTGATTGCCCGCGAGTATTCTCTCCAATATCTCGTAGACGGCATAGGCATCGGGAAGTGCCCGATGCAATCGCTCGATTGGTATCCCCAGATGTTCGACGAGAGTAGCCAACCGGTAATTCTCCGCCTGCAAGAACTTGCGTGAGAGGCGCAGGCTGTCGATGGTAGCGAGACCCGGCACATCGAGCCCTAATATTGCCAGCTCTCGCGATAAGGCGGATACATCGAAGCGGGCGTTATGAGCGATCAGCAGGCAATTGCGTGAGAAGTCCAAAAAAGCCGGAATGGCAGCCTCCGGGGCGGGGGCGAATGCCAGCATGCTTTCGCTTATACCATGAATCGCCTCCGCACCCGGATGTATCGAGATTCCTGTCTTTATTAACGTGTTGAAGAAATCCGGTTGTTTACGGTGGCGAAAACGCACAGCCCCTATTTCAAGTACCCGGCTATAAAAGGAAAGTCCGGTTGTTTCAACATCGAAGGCGCAGAAGTCGACCTCGGACAGCGGGATGAGTCGTGCCGGCTCTCTTTTCAATAGCTTGCTTTCTCAAATCTGATTCCAGGTTCTACAAAATTCCAGGTTCTACAAATATATATTTGCATAAAGGGATGACAAGTGGATGGAGACCTTAATGCAGAGCGATAACCTCGAGATCGAGGCATCCAGTATCCGAGCATTGCCATTCGACATTGCTCTCTACTCCGAGGGAGTTTTCGTACGAACCCTGTACCAATCCGACAATGATGAGGGGGAGGACTGCGTTTTGCATTGTCATTCGGAGCCCGCTCTTTAACAGCTTGAGCTCCTGAAGATTTCCTAACCCTCTCAATGCCAGGTCCTGGCGAAACTCGGCTTCGTCGTTTGCGGTTGGGGAATAAAAACCCCCCCTCGCGAATCGCCTCTCGGCTTCGATGATCACATCCGGTATGCGCTCTCCCAATTCGGCTTCCAATTCAAACAGGATCGGATCCAGGTTCTGCGAGCCTATCAAGACCATGCGCCTTTTGCTGATCCTGTTCTGAATCACCCCTCTTTTCAAATGCCAGACGTATTGAGAGAGTTTTTTGGGGGCTCCACACGTTGCGCATTTTTCCAACTCGACATCGCCTGGCTTATGGTAGTACCTCTGCAGCCACATCCTCTCCTTCAATTCCTCCGCATGTTCGGCGGGAAAGGAAGTGATGTAGTATGTATCCGGACCGACTTTGCTATATTTGACGCCCTGATCGCGGTCAGTCAGCGCTTCAATATCCGCTGCAAGCGACGCGACGGCCAGGGGCACGGAAAAAGGCTCCTGGATACTGACCGTATAGTAATCTTCATCATCCATCTCATAGCGATAGTCCACATTCTGGTAATTGCCAAAGCCCATCATTCGGGCCATATCACCGGTTGCATCGGCGAGCGGCCGCTGTTCGATTCTCTTCATCCGCACTAGTTCTTTTACTGGTTCCGGAATAAATTTTGAGAGATACATGCGAACGGCTCGCCTTTGAGCGGTGATAACCAGGTGTTCGATTGAGGTACCGATTATCTCTTCGATGCCAAGGAACAGCGGATCAATATTTTCGCTTTCAATGAATACCATGCGGTGCCAGCCTTCGCGACTTTGCACGATATCACCGTTATCGAGCCAGAGATGTTCCTTGGCGATGTATTCCGGAATGCCGCATTCAATACATGGATTAAGCTCTATCAATTCAGATACTTCGCCTCTTTCAGCCGCAAGCCTCTTGCGGCCTCGCTTACCCCGCCTCCCAATTCCCTATATTTATCGAGACTTTGCAGAAGCGGCTTAAACGTAAGCTCGGGGCGGAGCCCGAAGTATCAAGGTCAAAGGGGTCAGGCCTCAACTGAAGATATGATACAATTTCCGCATTCCTTTCAAGTTTCAGGAGGGGATACGATGGTGGATGAAACCGGCTGGAAAGAAATCGCGGAACAGATAATCTCGCTTCTCAATAACTCTCCCTTTTATCGCTACTTGGGCATGCAGGTTCTCGAGGCGGGCGAAGGCAGGTCCAGGTTGCGATTACCGGTTCGGGACGACTTCAAGAATCTCTATGGGATATTACATGGTGGCGTGATAGCGGCATTGCTCGACTCGTCCTGTACGATAGCTGTTGGTTCGCTGATGGAATCCGATGAGGAGGCGGTCACGGTCGATCAGCACATCAGTTACATCTCCAATGTTTCTAAGGGAGTGCTGTTCGGTGAGGGTCGGGCGGTCCATAAGGGACGTTATACCGGCGTCAGCCGGGCCGAAGTGAGGGATGAAGAAGGCAAGCTGCTGGCAGTCGGTACGGCAACGATTTTCTTTAACCGAAAGGATTCAGGGGATTCCGACACGGAGCATGGGGGGCAGTGAGCATGAGCGCAAAAAAGAGGAGGAAAAACGCAATGGATTTCAGGGACAAGACGGTCGTCGTGACTGGGGCTGCGAGCGGTATCGGTAGGGAGATCGCTTTGGCTTTCGGACGTCGCGGTTCTCATATAGCGGCGGCCGATATAAACGAGGATGGGCTGAGCCAATTAGCGTCCGAGCTCGAGGGGCTCGGCTGCCGCGCATACACGCAAAGGGTAGATGTTGCCAAACCGGAGGACGTGGAGGATTTTTGCAAAAACGTTTATCGGGAGATGGGCAGAGTGAATATCCTGTGTAACAATGCGGGAGTCGGGCTGGCTGGCTTCTTGCCCGATCTTAGTCTGGACGATTGGAACTGGATAATCGGAATTAACCTCCTGGGTGTTATCTACGGCTGTCACTTCTTTTATCCACGCATGATCGAACAAGGCGGGGGCGGCCATATAGTAAATATCGCCTCCGCGGCCGGCCTCATTCCGACGGGTGGCTCAGTGGCGTATTCGACGACTAAATTCGGGGTGGTCGGCTTTAGCGAGAGCCTGAGGGCGGAAGCGGACTACTACGATATAGGGGTAAGCGCCATCTGTCCGAGTTTCGTTATGACGGGAATCTATGCGGGCGGCAGGCATAAGTCTTTGCCCGAGGGAGAGACGGTAGAGTCCTCGGTCGAGAAGGTGGAGAAGATACTCAAGCGCAGGAGGAGTACGGCAGCGACAGTCGCGGAAGCAGTCGTTAAGGCGGTTGAAAAGAACCGGGTAGTAGTTCCGGTCTGTCCGGAAGCGTTCACGATCGATTATATGCACAGAATCAGCCGGCGTCTTTTTGCAAAAGCCGCGTCCCGTTTCGCGCGAGCGGGCCAGAAGGCGGAGCTGAAGTAATCCTGAAAAACCAAGGATCTACCAAGGGGACATCCGGAAAGGAATCAGGTCCGTTCATGGAGGCTCCACTGACGGACCTGATTCCTTTTATGTAGATTTATATATTATTCCCAGACGTATTTCTCGTCTTCCGATTCGAAGTGCGACTCCGCTTTTTCGACCTCGGTTTCCTCGCTGACATCAACTGCGGGCGCGGGGGACGGCGTTTCTACGCGAGAAGCCACCGGGCCTGGATTCGAAGTTGCGGACGATTCCACATTGCCTTTCTTGGCCTTTTCTTCGTACTCCCTGAGGAGACTCTGGCTCTTCTCGAGAAGCTCACGCATGAGCGGTATCTGCTCCTCGATTCGCTCCCGCGAAGATGAGAATGATTCCGCCAGTCTCGCCTGCTCCTTCTTCATGTCATCGAGCACCCGCTCGCTGCGATCTTGCGCCTTCTTAATGACTGCAGACGCCTGGCTACGCGCTTCTTGAAGGATGCTCCCCGCACTCCTTTGCGCGTTCATCAAAGCGTTCTGCAATGTCTGTTGCATTTCGTCGAACTGGGATACCTTTTGCTCCATGCCGGTAACCCTGTCCTCAAGTTCTTTATTACGATTGGCGAGCCTTTCCAACTCATCGGCAACCGAGCCCAGAAAGGAGTCGACTTCCTCCTTGTTATAGCCGTCCGTACTTACTGTACCGAACTCCTTAAGATGGATGTCCATTGGGCTAATCACCATTACCATCTCCTCCTTCAAGAAGATTCTTGAGCCTTGACAGGCACGTTAACACTTTGCCCCCAAGTATAAAGTCTCCCCGGTTTTTCCGCTACTATAGCAGTTTCACCCGATTTACGCCGCTAAAACCCTCGAACACGTTCTATTATTCTCCTTCGCCGGGCATGCGTCCTTCATAGCTTGCCGGGATATTTGTCGGGATTACAGGATAGCAATAAAGCCTCCAAGCGCGCTGGCCGAATGAAAAAAGGGATGCATGTCCGGGAAGGATTGACAATCCCATATGTATAATAGATGTTAATGAAGGCATATCGGAGAATTTGCAGGTCAAGTTTGGAAGCATTAGGGGTAGCTCTTTTTGATTTTGCCTTCGTTGTTAGTAATGCAGGTTAAAACCTATCAAAAATGAGGGAATCACGGGCCATGCCTATAATATATAGGCTACAACAATCGGGCTGTCTCGGCATCAGTTCGGCGGGTGGGCATGAAAGAGGTTAGCTTTTCGTGGCGAGGTCTATGGGCAAGCGCAGAGAGTTGAGGTGATAGGTCTTGAAACTTCCCAAGTCCAATTTGCTTAAGCCAAATGTAGAAAAAATGGAGGCGAAGAGGGATGTTAACGGACTCATAAAAGCGCTGAAGAATGAGAACGTCAACTTCCGGATTAACGGAGCACTCGCCTTGGGAAAGATAAAGCGTGCCCGAGCCGTGGCCCCCTTGATCGAAGCTTTACATGACGAGGACGAGGATGTGCGCTGGGCTGCCGCCTGGTCGCTCGGGGAGATCGGCAAGCCGGCCGCCAGGCCGCTGATCCAGGTACTGAATGATGAGGACAGCGACGTAAGGTGGAAAGCCGCCTGGTCGCTCGAAAAAATCGGCAAGCCGGTGGTGGAGTCCCTGATCCAGGCCCTGAAGGTAGAACAGGGGGAAGCCAAGGCCAAGGTAGCGGTTGTATTGGGATCCATTGGGGATATAAGGGCGATCAGACCCTTGGTGCAAGCGCTGCGGGATGAGGACGAAAACGTGCGCTGGGGAGCAACTTGGGCACTGGAGAAAATAGATGGAGCCGCGACCAATTCGCTGACGCGGGCTCTTGCAAGCGAAGATCGCGAGACCAGGAGGGATGCAGCGGCGGCATTAGGCATTATCAAGGACGAAACCGCAATCAATGCCTTACTGGCAGCCATGAGGGATGAAGATCCATCGGTACGTCAGGAATCGGCATCCGCCCTTGCCAAGACCGGAGGCCGCAAGGGGATTTCGACCCTGCAACTCTATATGCGGGAGGATGACGAAGAGCTGCGAAGACTGGCCGCCGAAGTGTTGGGGCAGCTGGGATGGCAGCCTGACAAGGAGACGGACAAGCTTCAATTCTATATCGCCAACAGAGAGTGGGCTGAAGCGGTCAAACTGGTGGGTGATTCCCTCGGGCCGCTGCTCAAGGCCTTGAAGGAAGAGAGTTGGGAAGTAAGGCGGCAAGTCGCGCTAGCCCTGAAGGAGAGGGGCACTGAAGCCATCGAACTGCTTGTGGCTTCGCTGGAAGATCAAGATGAGGACATCCGCCGCGAAGCGGCCCTGGTGTTCAAGGAAGTCGGCGATGACACGACGATCGAGCCATTGGTCAAAGCGCTTGAGAACAGCGATTGGTTCGTAAGGAGGAACTCGGCACTGACTCTGGGTGAGTTGGGGAACCAGAAGGCCATCCAACCGCTTATCAAATCATTGAAGGATAGCGATGAGGACGTGCGCCGCGTGGCGGCCTGGGCATTGGGCCGATTGGGCGAAATGGCAGTGGAGCCGCTGATGGTGGCTATTGAACGGGGCGACACTGACGTGCGCAAGGGGGCGGCCTGGGCCCTCGGCGTAATCGGAGATCCGCAGGCTGTCGAAATTCTCATCCATGGCTTGAAGGACGGAGACGAGGAGGTCCGCCGGGGGGCGGCCTGGGCCCTCGGAGAAATCGGAACGGCTGCTATACCCAAGCTGAAAGAAGCCCTTGGGCAGGATGATTTGCGGCCGATGGTAAGCGAGATTCTGGAGAAGATAGGTGTTGAGGAAGAGCGCGCGGTGGCCGGGCAGGATTTCTTTGAGGAGGAGCCTGCAATCGCCGTTGAAGAGATAGTCGAAGCGGCCCTCGAACCGCTGGAGCCCTCCTTTGAAGGGGAGCCCGAGCAAGCGGCCGCTGCGGCTTCGGAGGTGCTGGATAAGCTAGGATGGCAAGCGGATGAAAGGGAAGACAAAGCCATACAACTCATTCGCCGCAAGCAATGGGACCAGGTTACCGAATTGGGTGATGAGGCGGTCAATCCTCTTATTCGATCTCTGCGAGATGACGACCAGGAGGTTCGCAGCCAGTCGGCATGGGCTCTGGGAGTGATCGGAAGCGGTCGCTCCATTTATCCGCTGGTCCAGGCCCTAAAGGATGCCAACCGTGACGTACGCATGAAGGCAGCAGGGGCGTTGAACAAGATCGGTTATGCTTCGGTCGACCCCTTGATCGAGACTCTTGAGGCGCAAGATCCCGAATTACGCAGGGAATCGGCGCGTGTCCTCGGAGAGATAAAGGATATAAGGGCGATAAGCCCATTGATAAAATCATTGGATGACGCGGATGAGGGCGTCCGGACAAGGGTTGCGGAATCTTTGGCAAAAATTGGAAGGCCCGCCGTTGAATCACTGCAGGAAACGCTGCATGATGATAATCAAGCGGTACGAATGCGTGCCGCGGACGTCCTTGCGAAACTAGGTTGGCAGGCTCCGGAAGAAGGAGACGAACTCGAAATACTGATTTCCGAGGCCAAGTGGGAGCAGGTTGCGGCGATGGGGGAACTGGCCATGGACAGGCTCCTAATCACCCTCAAGGATGAAAACCCCGATATGCGACGCGGTGCAGCCTGGGCTCTCGGAGTAATAAGGAACCCTAAGGCAATGGACCCCCTTATGGAGGCTTTGCGGGACGTAGATACCTCCGTCCGTCGAGGTGCAGCGTGGGCTTTGGGAGTCATAGGCGATCACCGGGCGACTGCGGCCCTCACTGAATCGCTTGTTGACGAGGATGCCGAGATGCGCCGCAAAGCGGCCTGGGCGTTGGGAGAGATAGCGGACGAGGCGGCCATGGAGTCCTTGGTTACGGCTCTCGATGATCCCGACGAAGATGTGCGCCGCGTCGCGTTGCTTGTCTTGGAAAAGCTGGGCTGGAAACCGCCCGAAGAGGCGGAGGAAATACAAAAATTAGTGGCCGACAGGGAATGGGACCGCCTGGCGGGAATGGGAGACGTGGCCGTCGAATCACTAATCGAGGCCCTTGAAGGCGGAGACGAAGAAATGCGAGTGAAAGCGGCCTGGGCACTGGGTGAAATCGGGGACGTGCGCGGGGTTGAGCACCTTGTCCAGGCTCTCATGGATAAGAGCCCGAGCGTCAGGGAAAAGGCTATCTGGTCCCTGGGAAAGATTGGTGATGAACGCGCCGCCGAACCGCTTATGGCTGTGGTGGAAGATGCGGATGAAGGCGTCAGCTGGGCGGCTTCCGAGGTGCTGGACAACCTGGGCTGGATTCCTGTGCAAGTTTCAGTCAGCGAGGGTTTACTGGAGCCGACCGGAGAGGAGATTTTCGAAGCCGAACCGGAACTGGTCATCGAGGAAGAGTTCATCGAGATAACCGTCCTGGAAGGCGAAGAAGAAATTACCGAGCCTGCGGAGGAACTCTTCGAAGAGGCCTTCGAGGAGGAGCCGGAGGCGGTGGAAGAGGAACTGATCGAAGCTGAAACCGCACATGCGGAATTCTTGGCCGAGGCGGCAGCCGGAGGTCCGGAGTTCGAGGCACAGGAAGTTGAAACGGTAGCGATTGAAGAGGAACTCATAGAGATTGTCTCACCCGAAATAGTCGAGGAATTATTGGAAGCGGCTGAGGAAGAAGCCATGGCGGAGGTGGAAGCCGGGGCGCCTGAATCCGAGACGGTTTTGACCGAAAAGGAGGCTGAGGTTGAAGCCGAAGCTGAACCGCTCCAGGTGCCGATGGAAGTATTCCCCGTCGGGGCGGCGGAAGAGGCCGTTGAGGAATTGGTTGAGGCGGTCGAGCCCGAGCCGGTCGGCGCCGGCGGTGAAGCTGTGATCGATGAAGCCGAAAAGGCGAGCCGTTTGATAGCGGCCAGGCAATGGAATGAGCTTATCGGCCTGGGTGAAGCTGCGATCGAGCCGCTTATCGAGGCCCTCCATGATTCCGACGGCGGCGTGCGGAGAAGGGCGGCCTGGATTCTGGGTGAAATCGGAGAATCAGCCGTAGAGCCGTTATTGCTTGCCCTGAACGATCCCGATGAAGACGTCCGGGAGCTGGCCTCCGATGTCCTGAACAAGCTCGGCTGGGAGGTTGGAGATGAAGCTGAAAAGGCGCGGCGGTTGATTTCGGAGAAGCGGTGGGACTTAGTGGCAAAAATCGGGAGCCCGGCCATCAACCCGTTGGTCTATGCATTGAGAGAAGGCGATCCGGAGACGCGCAGGCAATCTGCTGCTGTCCTGGGCCTTACAGGGGACGAGAGAGTTCTGGAGCCCCTGGCTCTTGCGCTCTCTGATTTGGATGCCGAGGTGCGGAGGAAGGCCGTTTGGGCACTGGGCAAGATCGGTGATGAGAGATCCGTTTCTCCAATTGAGCATGCACTCGAGGATGTCGACGCCGATGTTCGGGCCAAAGCAGCAGGCATACTAGGCAAACTTGCCTGGAAACCCGGGGATGATCGCCAGAAAGCGCTCTATTCCATAGCCCAAAAACAATGGACGAAGGTACTCGAGTTGGGTGAGGTTAGCCGTGAACCGTTGACCGAGAGGTTGGAGGATGCCGATCCCGAGATTCGGGAACAAGCGCAGTGGATAGTCAATGAGCTGAAGAGCGCTATGGAACTCGAGGCCTTGATGAAAGGCATTAAAGAGGAAAGCGAATAAGAACATTTGGATAAGAGCAATCCAATCGAGTCTTCCAGAGGGAAGCGCCGGAAGTTGCCCAAGCCTTTGACGGATTGATCCAAGCAATTCGCGCATCGAAAGGCTTGGACCAAAAGACCAAACAACTTATCTATATTGCGATGAAGACAGCGCTGGGAGATGCGACAGCCGTAAGATTTCACGTCCCAATGGCTAAGAAGCTGGGGGCGAAACGAGAAGAAATCGTCGATGCCATCCTTATGACTTTGACGGTCGTCGGTATAAGTGGGGTTGTTTCCATCTTACCGGAAGCGCTGCAAATCTACGACGATCAATCTAACCCATCGGCTGAGTTCCACAAATAGACAGCCTTTTGTGTGAGGGTGCCCTTCCACAAAGGGCTTGTTGCTTAGTGAAGCCCCAAACGTGGGTATAATGACACTAGCCTGCGAGGGAATGGTAATTATTGGTAGGCAAATCAGAGAGGCGGAGGTTTGGGGTGAAGGGCCTGGTTGTTTATTACAGCAAGTATGGAAACGGCAAGATAATCGCCGAGGCGATAGCGAGCGGCTTGCGGGAAACAGGTCATGATATCGCGGTCAGCGATGTCGGCGAAAAGGATACCGGCCCTGATTTTGATTTTATAGTAGTCGGGTCGCCTACGAGGGCGGGGCGGATGATGGGGTCTGTAAAGCGCTTCATAGGGAGGGAACTGAAGCAGGCCGCCTGGAAGGGCAAGAAATTCATCGCTTTCGGCACCGGCTTCAGGCCTAAAGGGAGCGGTAAGTTCGACCAGATGGGGGCAAAGAGCGCAGAGAAGGTTTATGACGCTATCCGGAAGGCGGGCCTCGAGCCCATGATGGAGGCGCAGAAGTTCTTTGTAAAAGATATGCAAGGACCCCTCGAGGAAGGGGAGCAGGAAAGGGCGGTAGAGCTGGGTCGATCCGTGGGGCGGTTGATCCGGACAGGCTGACGGCAAAGTGCGGTAAGCCGGGACCCCTGTTTACGAGGTAGAAGACAATAAGGGCAAAGTTATTGGTTGAAGAAGTCGGCTTGTGATAATAAAATGGTCCAAAGGCTTAGGGGCTTTGGCTGGAGGTGGAGAAAAAGAGTTTCAAGAGGGCAGTCTTACAAAGGCTAGGGCTATATCCGCTAAGAAGGAATCATTGTGCCCGGGCGAAATACTTATTATAGAATCCTATGCTGATGGGGAAAACCCGCTTCCGCCTTTGTGGCGAACTCTGCTTGACCGTCGGCTGACAAAAACGCTGATAAGGGAAGGGGACGGTTGAAGATGGACCTGAAGGACGCAGTCAATCTCTACCGAGATGTCTTGCGGCGTTACTCAAAAAGTTTTTCCCTTGATGAAGTATTGGGAAGCGTAGCGGAAGCGATAAACGGGAAGAGGGCTATTCTTTTCGTTCGCCGCGATATGTCTTCCTTCCTCGAACCCAAGCTCGGTTGGAATATGGCGGAGGATGATAAGGAGCGGATAAAGGATGCCATATTACCCCTCGATTGGGTGACCCGCCAGCCGGCAAGGCGTTATGTTGTGCTGGACAAAGAGAGGCTTTCAGAGCTGGGCATCGAGCATCTTGGTGAAAAGAGCTCGGATAGAATCATTATATTTCCGATACGGAGCCATGCTCATCTGCGCGCCACCCTCCTTATTGTAATCGCGGAGGAGTCCCGGCTTCCCGATCAACAGGGATTCAAAGTAGCAGCCATCTGTTCGATCTTGGAAAGGATGGTGGAGCTGTTTTCCTTTGAAGAAAGGCCTGCACAACCGGATGGAGACGGCGAAGCTTCCAGGGTGGAGCTGGGCATCCTTTCGAATTATCTCCTGGGAAAAACCGATTATGCACGGGCCGCTTCCCTGAGCCTGGACCTTCTAATAAAACTGCTCAATATGGACGGTGGAACCGTACATCGCGTGCGAGGAGCGATAGGTGAGCAACAGGCGACCCTAATAGCATCGAGGGGCTGGGGCGGTATGCCGGAGATAATCGACCACCTTTTCGAGAATCAGCTGATCGATCTCCTGCAAGCAATGAGGCATTCAGAGGAACGAGAGGTAAGCCTGGACGCAGGAAGAATCGCTGAATATTTCCCCGGCGTCAAACCATACTTCCATGCCAATCAGGTAAAATCTTTTCTCCTGACCCCAATATTCGATGACGATCGTTTGGTAGGATTGCTTACCCTTTTCGGGAAGGCGTACACCGCAATGGAACCTAATGATATGGAATTGCTGGTTGAGCTGGCGGATCGTCTTGGGGCGCTTTTCTCGCAAGAGGAGGAGGGATATCGTGTGCAACCGGTGGGAGAAATGTGGAACTTCCCGACTCTGGTCGAAAACCTCTTCCAGCTTCAGGGAAGCGCACTCGGCCTCGACGATTTTCTTTCATCAGCCCTCCGCCTGGTAGCAATCGATCTTTCGGCATCGATGGCTTTCGCATACTTCGGCGATGAGTCAGGACCTGACCGAAATTTCCTCTGGTACGCGGGAGCTGTTTATGGGGGGGAAACGATTTTCAAAGAAACGCCGGGATTGTCGAGAATGGCGATGAATCTTCAGCGCATAGCCGTAGTTAAGCCTGAAAACCCCATAATGAAGGAACTGCCTGCCTTCGAAGAAGCCAAGGCCGACCGACTCGTCCTCCTGCTCATACCGGCTCGTGATGGTGGCTCATTTCTTCTCCTCGGCTTTTATCTGCCCGCTGAAAAGCGTTTGACCAAGGCCGAGATGTCTTCCCTGAATCCCATGGCCACCATGTTGCTCGGCCTAGCCAAGGGTTTGAAGGCGAAAAGGCAATCACAAGGCTATCGCCGGTCTTTGGAAATCCTGACCGAGATAGAAGGAGACCTGACGGCTTATGAGGATGCGAAGCAAATCATGCGTGTCCTGGCCCGGGGAGGTAGAGAGCTTCTGGATTGCGATCGGGCGGCGATCATCATCCTTGACGAGGTGGAGGGCAGCTTTGAGGGCATCACCGAAATCGCCGATAGACCCGAGGCTGCAAAGCTGAGCCCTTTCGCCGGCCTGGAGATGGCACAGGCGCTGCAAAAAGGACATGCGCTCTATTCGGCTGAAGAAGAAAATGTTGGAAGGACTCCTTCCGAGGGCAAGGAAGAGAGGTCAATGATAGCGGTTCCCTTGACCGGGCGTACGGGGAAGTTGGGAGCGCTGGTCTTCGAAAAAATGGGACGAGAGGATTTCTTCGGCGAGTTCCAGCGCAGCCTGGCACACTTTCTGGCCGGGCAGGCGGTTTCGGGGCTTGAATCTTACAGGGAAGGGAGAAGGCTGGAAGCGGCTGCGGAAGAGAACCAGCAGCTCCTGAGCATCTCGAAACATCTATCATCTTCGGTGACATTGAAGGAGATGTGCAGGCGCCTCTATTACGAATTTGAGAAACTGCTTGGAACGGAGTTCCTCCTGCTATCGATCCAAGGCAAAGCCGGGGATCGCAGACTGGTCATGTTCAAGGGTGAGCCGGAGAAAGCGGAGACCTTCGATGAATTATTGGAACCGCAGGGGGTCCTGATGACCGCACTGGCAAGGACCGGAAAGGTGGCGCGGAATAACCTCAACACTTTCTTGCGCGATCCGGGTGAGGATGACCTTGCTTCGAAGGGAATCCGTTCCTACATGGCGATCGGGCTCAAGGGGGAGGATATCAAGGGAGTGTTCCTGTTGGGGAGTACCCGAGGGGCCGTCTTTGGGGAACGGGAAGCGAACCTTATCGAGAAAACAGCCAATCTGATTAATTCTTCCATATCGATGCCATTGCGGCATGAAGCATTTCAAGGTCGTATCCGCCTTTTAGAGGGAATGTATCGCAGCCAGGAGGAAAAACTTCAGAGCAAGACGGATCTCATTAACATGGCTTCGCATGAAATCCGGCACCCCCTTACATTGATCATGGGCTTCTCCGAAGTGCTCCGGGATTACGGGGATACCCTGGATGAAGGCGAGAGCAAGGAAGTGGCGGACAAGCTTCATAAGGCCGCCGACAGATTGCGGCGAAGTGTGGTCAATATGATGGAGGTTTCGCGAATAGAGTCGGGCCAACTCACGGTTCAGGCGGAGGAAATCGACCTTAAACCGTTGCTGATGAGTCTCACCGAAGAGTTGAAAGCCCGTTCTATTCAGCACGAAGTCGAGGTCGAGGTGGAAGCTGATGCCGAAACGATTGTCGCCGACCGGGATAAATTGGAAATCATCCTATTCAACCTCATGGATAATGCGGTCAAATACTCCCCTCCGGGGTCGATAGTCAATGTCTTTGCCCGAAGGTCGGACAGCGAGATACTCCTGGGAGTCAGGGATCAGGGACAGGGCATAAGTGAGGAATACCTGAATTTTATATTCCAGCCTTTCAGGAAGGGTGAGAGCAAAGAACACGGCTCGATCAAGGGTATGGGACTCGGCCTGTATATCGTCAACCGTTTGGTAGAGGCCCACGGCGGGCGTATAGAAGTAAGAAGCGAACATGGCAGAGGATCGACCTTCATCGCGCGCATACCCCAGACCAGAACCGCCACAGAAAGCTTCAGCAATCCGGGGTTGCTGCGGGCTTAACCGGCTTTCGCCCGGTAGATTCCCTCTTCAGAATATTCGGTAGCAGCAAATTCTATTCCAGAAGCTGGCCTGCGTGCTTTAAAATAGATTTGTCAGTCAAAGTGCCTAGATTTACAAGTATGATCGCATTCGAGCGCCACTGGGTGGCGCACCGGCGTTCTCGGTGCGGACCATACTTATAAACCTAGGCACTACCGGACCGAGGGGAATCGCTTTTGAGAATTGCTTTTACCGGCGATTTGCATGTGGATATATCGCAACGTAATTGGGAACTCGTGCCATACATGAGCGAGGTTCTCAAGATAATCGATCCGGATATATTTATAATTGCCGGAGATATCAGCCCCGAACTAGGCGACATCGAATACTGCTTGGATTGCTTTGCCAATCTGCGATGCCATAAACTCTTCGTACCGGGAAATCAGGATATCTGGGTGCTTTCAGATGAAATGCAGAGACAAGGGCATGACTCCTACGAAAAATATTATTTCTATCTTCCCGAGTTATGCCGGCGAAACGGCTTTATTCCTTTGTGGATGGAGCCGTTTATCTATGGCGGAATAGGTTTTATCGGGAATATCGGCTGGCACGATCATGCCGGAGCAGGCAGTGGGGAAGGCGAGTTCCTGAAATCATACCGCTACCTGCTGGACAGCATTTGGAACGATATGAGATGGGCATGCTGGAGCGATATCTCGATGATGGCGGAGGGCAATTCACCGCCGGTCAGGAGGCCTGATTATGAAGTAGCCCGTGAATTCAACCTCCGTTTGGACCAGGACCTCGAAAACTTCGCCCACGATCAATCGGTAAAAGAGGTCGTGGTCGTCACCCACTACCCCCCTTTCAGCGAACTTTCAATCGTCGGAATGCCGTTTCCCGGCTCCCGCGACACCGAAACCATTCTCTTTTCCCACCCCAAGGTCAGCATCTCCATTTCCGGCCATATTCATGACAGGAGGGATGCTCTGGTGAGAGGGATAAGAGCCATAAGATGTTCGGTGGGATATATCACCAGGGATCAAGGCAAGTATCAGGATGTAGTCAAGAACTGTCTGGAAGTTATTCATCTCATCGATCGCGACGATTTTCTTCCAAAAGCCCAGGCTTGACCCCCACGCATTCTCGGGCACCCTGGCTCGATCAATAGCGAATCGATTTGCCGTACCGCTTCCGTAGCTCGCCCTTAACCACCTTCATGGCGGCATTACGGGGCAGGACATCCGCGAACTCGACGTACTTGGGCTTCTTGTACCCGGCCAGGTTTTCGGCACACCAGTCCTTAACTTCTCCGCCGGTAATCTCTTCTCCCGGTTTGGGAACCACTACAGCCATGACCGCTTCCCCCCATACCTGGTCGAAGACCCCGATGACTGCGCACTCCAATATCTTTGGATGCCGGTAGAGGACATCCTCCACTTCGGCGGGATAAACGTTCTCCCCACCCGATATGATCACGTCTTTCTTGCGATCCACGACATAAACGAAACCCTCGTCGTCCATTCGGACCATATCGCCTGAATGGAACCAACCTCCACGCAAGGTCTCCGCCGTCGCCTCCGGATTCTTGTAATATTCCTTCATGACAGTGGGGCCCCGATAGATGATCTCACCAACATGACCCGCCGGCACATCGTTGTCTTCTTCATCCACGACTCGGATCTCCATATTGATCACGGGTTTGCCCACGGAAGCCGTCCTGCCCTCGGCCTGCGACGGTTTGAGCATGGTCGTCACCGGGCTCATCTCGGTTTGACCGAAAACGTCGAATAGCCTGACATCAGGGAAGGCTCGGGCCAGCTGAGCCCTGGTCTCGGTGGGAAGGATGGCGGCGCCGGATATCATAAGCCGCAGACTGGATGTATCGTATGCACTCAAGTCAACGCTGTTCAAAAGAAAGGTGGACATTACGGGGGGCATAAATGTAATCGTGATTCCATCCTCTTCGATCTGCCGCATGATCTTTTCCGGTTCGAAAAAACGCAGGATGTGAAGGGTGGCATTCATGTAAAGGCCTACGAGCGCCAGGGCCAAGGCCGCCTCGTGAAAGAGAGGCGCTACGAATTGCCCTCTTTCATGATCCAGCCAGTGGAGCTCGGTCGACATTTCGAAGAGGCAATTAATCGCATTCATGAGTTGGTTTTTGTGTGTGAGCACCGCCCCCTTGGGCTTTCCGGTCGTGCCCGATGTGTACATTATGAAAGCATCGTCGTCATCAAAGACCGCGACATCCGGCTGTTCCGTAGCCCGTGCCTCCAATAATCCTTCATAAGGAATGGCGAACTCGGGGACGTTTCCTCCCACGCAGAAGTAATCCAGGTGAGGCGCCTTACGGTGCACTTCTTCCACGACCTGGTTGAATTCCTCCCCGAAAATAAGCGCAGCCGCGTCGCTGTCCTCTAGCTGATAGAGAACCTCGCCGGCGATCAGCCGGAAGTTGAGGGGAACGCTTACCCCACCCATCTTGGCGATTCCTACGTAGCCCTCGACCTGCTCACTGCAGTTGAAAAGAAGCTGCGCGACCTTCACGCTCCTCCCATACCGGGAGAGCAGGGCGTTCCCCAATTGATTGGTCCGCTTGTCGAATTCCAGATAAGTATAGCGGCGTCCCTCGAAAACGATCGCTTCCCGGCCCGGCATCTTGCGGGCATTGCGAGATACGATTTCGCCGATGGCCAACTGCCTCATATTGGTTGAGTGGTTTTCCTTGCCCTCCATTGATATACCCCCTGGTGTCCTTGGAGCCTTTCCGACGTGTTAAAGAGAAGCGAGAAACTCAATACCGGAGACGGGGCGGGACGACCCTCGCCCGAGAAGAGGTTTGCTATGCCCCGCTTGAAGGGATGACACAAATAAAGCGGAGCAGTTGTTCTCCTCGATTCCTGAATTGATGCAGCTCTTCACCGGGGACAAAGACCGCGGTTCCCGGCCGGACCGGGTCACTCCCATCCTCACGTATGACCTCTCCCTCCCCTGAAAGGAAATAGATCTCGTGTTCCCAGGCATGACGATGAAGAGGAGAATAACCGCCTGGCGCTATCTCAAAAATCCGCATATAGAAATTCGGCGCTCCATCCGACTGCGAGATGGCCCATCTTACCGTAACGCCCTGAGTTTCCCCGCCCGGATTTTCAGCCGGAACCTCGGTATAATGCACTACTTTCATGGAGCCATTATACATGAGTGAATTCAATTAGCGGACGCTAAATTCAGCGCCTCAAATGATTGTATTATTTCTCTAAAAAATGCTTGAGGGAGCAGCCTAACCAGACGATATATAAATCACGAAGAATGTGTTGATGGGAGCAACTAAAGCGTCGGAGACTGGAGAGCAAGTTGCACGTCCATAGGAGAGAGGTCATGAGCAAGGAGCATCATAGCTATCTTTTCTCTGAGGGTGGATTGCGCTGTCCCTTGTGCGGGGGAAGGATGGCAAGGGCGTCTTTTTTCTGCGGCCGCTGCCGTCGTACTCGTCATTTCCATGTTGATGCCAACGGCACTAAAGCCGAAAGCAAGAGCGTTTTCCTTCCCCGCGGTATCGGCAAGTCCATTGATTAACCCGGCGCATTCCTGATACGTCCATCCCGCATCAGGCCTTTGCCGCCGTCTACTACTGCTGCTTACCCCAATGCTATATCCTAGTAATGGTCTGATTGTGCCTAGACCAGGTGTAGATTGAAAAAGACCGTGGGACCTGAGGACAATAAGGATCGGCAAGATCCAGGGTGGTGATTATCAGACATGAATCTTTACGATCATGTCATAAGCCGGGGACGCAGGATGGCAGCGCCGCTTGCCGGATATCCGGGTCTGCGCCTTGTCGGGCACTCCGCGCGGGAGGCGTTGAGCAATGCCGAAGTCCAGCTGGAGTGCCTGAGGGCGTTGGAAAAGCGCTTGCAGCCCGATATAATGTTCCCCCTCCTTGACCTGACTGTAGAGGCTGAAGCGCTCGGTCTGTCGATCGACTTCCCCGAAAAGAAGCGGCCTAATCTGCGCGAGCAGAAATTGACGTCGATGGAGTGGTTCTATCAGGCGGACATTCCGGATCCTGAGAGAACCGCGAGGATGCCCGTTTTTCTCAAGGTTGCCGAGGGATTGCGGCAGGACAATGGAAGTATGAACGCTGCCTTCATCACGGGTCCATTTACGCTTCTCGCTCAGTTGATGGGCTCCGAGATCCTCCTTCAAGCAGTATTGAACGGGGATTCTCTGGATGAAGCCGTTGGCTTTACTACTTCAGTGGCGGGGGAATATGCTGCAGCCCTTGCATCGCGGGTGGATATGGTCTGGGTGATGGACCCGGCGGCGGGTGCTTTGAATTCGGGGGAATTCCGCTCTCTTTACCAGCCTTATATCAGCGGTCTGGCCGGCATAATAAGGGGCGCCGGCGCTGCTTGCATCTTGCATATCTGTGCCGACGTTTCCCACATCACGGGCGAAATGGCTCTTTCCGGGTATGATGGCCTGTCCCTGGATTCGGCTGTTGACCTGGCAAAAGAAGCTGATCGATTGCCCAAGAACTTGTTATTAATCGGCAATATCGACGCAAGGAGAATAATTCAGCGAGGCAGCGTCGATGACGTGCGTTGGGAAACGCGTCGCCTGCTGCGCAAGATGAGCAAGGTCAAGAATTTTATTGTTTCCACGGCATGTGATGTGCCTATCGATGTGCCAATAAGAAACCTGGAGGCGATGATCGAGGAAACCCATCTCTGGAAGCCCCGTTCCCGGTTGCTTTGATTGAACTGTTGATATTGGGCAGGGAGAAGCGTTTGAGTCCGCAAATAAAGCCGCAGCGAAAGGCCGGAAAAGGATTGTTTGTCCTGCTGTGCCTTCTGGCTTTGATCTTATCGGGACAGGGCAACCTCTTATTGGCTCAAGAAACGCCATCCCCGCAACTTCCCATCCTGTTGCTGAACGGCGCTATTTATCCCCAACGATTCGATCCGGCGAGCCTCCCCGCATCTTTTCGCGTAGACGGCTATCCGGCTAACGTCGCGGCTCTTTATATCCTCCAATGTAAGGATTTAATAAAGGAGACCTGGGTCAACGATATCGGCGGGATAGGCGGCCAGGTGCGCGGCTATCTCCCTTATAATGCCCTGCTGGTAGCACTCGATGCTTCGGCCCATTCAAGATTAAGTGAACTGGGGTTTGTGGAATGGTCCACCCTATACCAACCATTTTTCAAGATCGCCCCGGCCCTCCAGCTTGGCCTGATTCAGGGCGGCAAAGCGGAAGTGCTTGTCGAGATTTACTCTGAGCGCCTGCTTCAGGAGACCCTTCAATCCCTGGCCCGTCCCGGGATTGAAATACTAGGCTCGGAGCTTGGCGAATCATCCGCGATTATCTCATTACGGCTACCGGTGGATATGCTGAAGGATGTGGCGGCACTAGGCGCGGTCGAATGGATCGAATTATCTTCAAAGGGGACTCTGTGCGGTGGGATAAGTGAAACCGAGGTTGCAGCAGTGCCCGTTAATGCACTCGCGGATGTTCAGAGCGGCAAGGAGAAAATAGCGTTGACGGACAGTGGAATAGGCACAGGGGGCATGGCCGGGGTACCCTCGATCCTCCGGAACAACATCCTTGATCTTTACTCGACCAGGGGAGACACCGGGGCCGACCTTAATGGCCATGGCACCGCCGTTGCCGGTGTCTTAAGCGACATCCAGGGACTTTATGAAGGATCGTCCATCCGACCTCAGAACTCGATCCTGGCTTATGCGACCGAATATGGACTGAATTCGCCTGCCCGGCCTTTGTCACTTTATTCCATACTCCAGAATTGTTATGAGGGTGGTGCCAGAATCCACCTTTCAGGGAGTGTCCCCGAGGGCAGGGGATCATTAGGCGCGTATGGTATCTATTCGGTTCAGAGGGATGCCTTTGTCTGGAACAATCAGGAGATGGCATTAGTGGAGCCGGCGGGAAACGAAGGCACGGATGCTGACGGGGACGGTATCATCGATAAGGGAAACCTGCTGGGAGGGGCGGCGGCGAAGAACGCAATCAGTGTCGGGGGCAGTGAGAGCGCCAGGAGAAAATCGGACGGGGCGGACGCCTACAACTATAAGACATTGCAGGATTTCTTCCCGGGCCGCTTTCCGATGGCGCCGATAAGCGAAGATTCAAGCCTAGGCGAGCAATCCGGCATGGCGGCGTTCAGCTCCAGGGGACCTACTGGCGACGGGAGAATCAAGCCTGATCTGGTTGCTCCGGCCACCTATATCCTCTCCGCTGCATCGGGCGGCAACGAATCGCTTGGCGCGATTTCGGGTTGGGAAAAGGGGTACGTGAGAGCCTATGGCACAAGCATGGCAGCGGCGCAGGCAGCAAGGGACATAGCATCCTTACGCCGGCTGCTGGTCCTGCAGCAGGGAGACCGGCCGTCCGCCGCCTTGATAAAGGCTTTTCTCGTAAATGGAGCAGCCGACCTGGCACCCGGCCAATACGGCGCTCAGGCTCAGGAAATCCCGCCTGCTCCAAATGCCGTTGAAGGATGGGGCCGTCTGGACCTGGAAACATCTTCCAATGAGGGATCCTGGATCGAAGTCCTCGACGAGAGCGAGGGGCTGCGGCCGGGAGAGTCGCGCGTCTTCAGGATAGAAGCCACGGCGGCGACAATATTGCGTGTTACGCTCGCCTGGTCCGATTACCCGGCTTTACCGGAAGCGCGGCTTCAGTTGGTAAACGATCTCGATCTGCGAGTAACCGATGTGGATGGGAATCCGGTTTATCCCAATGGAAGGAACTCCAGGGATCCATTAAACAACGTGGAGCGGGTAAGCATGGATATTTCCGGAAAGCCGGGAGTCTACACGATCGAGGTTTCAGGTTGGAATGTGCCCTTCTCGCCGCAACCCTTCGCCCTCGTTGCGCAGGCTTTTTAACAAGGGAAGATGATGAAAGAAGATGTCTACCTGAGACTGCGGGAATTCCTCGACCGGCTCCCGCTCGGGTTTCCGGCAACCGAATCCGGAGTCGAAATCGAGATACTGAAGACCCTTTTCAATGAAGAGGAAGCAGAAATCGCCCAGTGCCTCTCGCCTTTCCCGGAAGAGGCAGAGAGCATAACCGAGAGGTCCGGCCGGAACGCCGTCGATATGGCGAAGCACCTGCAAGAAATGTCGGCGAAGGGGCTTCTATACAGGACCCGGCATGCGGGAAAGACATACTATAGCACGGCACCTTTCATGATTGGGCTTTACGAGTATTCGGTCGAAAGAATGGATGCCCGCCTGGCGCGACTATATCAGGAGTACTACGAAACCGCATATATGGAGGAGATGGCGACGAGCAATGTGCCCGGATTCAGAATTTTTCCCATCAATGAAGAGATTCGGGCCGATCTGGTGCTCTACCCGTTCCTGAACCTGATTGAAGAGATAAAGCGGGCGCGAGTTATCGCGGTCGCCGATTGCATTTGCCGTAAGGAAGGCTTGTTCACGGGGGAGGGCTGCAACCGTCCTCTTGAGACTTGCCTGAGCTTTGGAGCGGCGGCCGATTACTACATCGAAAACGGCATCGGGCGGGAGGTTACGGCGGATGAAGCGATTCGGATTCTCGAGGAAGCGGACAAGGCGGGATTGGTCCATGCCGGTGTCAACACCAAGCATCTATCGAATATCTGCAATTGCTGTCCCTGTTGCTGCGCCTCCATGAAGGGCATAACCCGGAAGGGCCTGGATAAGCACAGGTTTCTCAACGCTATCTTCGAGGCGGTGATCGACGGCGAACGGTGCACTGCTTGCGGAGACTGCGTCGAGCGCTGCCCGGCCGGCGCGATAGAGCTGGAAGAAATTGCCATCTCTGATCGTGATAGATGCCTGGGCTGCGGGTTATGTACCACGACTTGCCCCGCGAGCACTATTTCCGTCATCTTGAGAGAAGATCGGGAAGAACCCTTCGAGAGGGTAATCGATCTCGGGCTGGCCATCTTAGAAGGCAAGATGAAGAATAGAGACGCCTGACCTCAATTCATCCTCACTACGGAACCTTCAGCGAAATGCCGGAGCCTAAGAAACATAGGGCACAGAAACAAACGGCATTAATTGGAGTGATCGGCATGAGAAAAATCATCTCCCTGGCGCTGGCCATCCTTATCCTGGTGCCAATCGCAGCCGGCTGTACGAATAAATCCTCTCCACCCCTGGAAACGGATGAGAGCGAAGACCTGGTCCTTTCGAATGAACCGGTTATGGACCCGGTGGACATGAACAACCAGGTCGGTTTCGATTTCGCGCTCTTTCGCTCGATCGTTTCGGAGGACCAGAATAAAAACGTGGTCCTATCGCCGATAAGCGCTAAGATTGCCTTGGTCATGGCATACAATGGCGCCAGCGGCGAAGCCAAAGAAGCGATGGCCAAGGTACTGCAACTGGAGGGGCTGGACCTGGATCAAATCGACACGACATATCATGATTTGATCGCTTCGCTCGAACATGCCGACCCCAAAGTCGAACTCGAGATAGCCAACTCACTCTGGGCCAACAATGTCGATTTTCTTCCGGATTTCCTTGCCCGCTGCCGGGGTTATTTCGATGCTTCCCTCGACGAAGGTGATTTCTGTGATCCTCATACCATTGAAGCGATAAACGCCTGGGTGAGTGAAAAAACCAAAGGAAAAATCGGCAAGATCGTGGAAAAGCTGACCCGCGAGGATCTTTTTATACTCCTGAATGCGGTTTACTTCAGCGGGAAATGGCAGAAGGCCTTCGATCCGGAAGAAACGACGGATCAAGATTTCCGGCTTACGGACGGGAGCACGAAGAAAGTTCCAACAATGCGCCGGAAGGCGGAATTCCCATATTTCGAAAACGAGGATTTTCAGGCCGTACGATTGCCCTATGGAGATGGCAGGCTCGGCATGTCTATCTTGCTCCCTAAAGAAGGAAAAGACCTGAACGCGTTGATAGAAAACATCAACATCCGTGACTGGTCGCTATGGATGAATAGTTTGAAAAACCGGGAAGGACATGTCGGGATGCCGCGCTTCAAGGTTGAGTATTCGAAGGAACTGTCGGACAGCTTGATATCAATAGGGATGAGGCAGGCCTTTGAAATCAATCCGGAATTAGAGGACAGCGCATTTGGGGGCATGGCTGCGATGGACGGCCTGGTCATGAAGCGGGTAATTCAGAAGACACACATAGACGTAAACGAAGAGGGCACCGAGGCAGCGGCGGTCACGGGAATTGTCATCGGGGTAGCTTCGGTTCCCCCCGACGACTCCTTTATTATGAATATCGATAGGCCCTTCCTGTTCGCCATAACCGATTCCGCCACTCAAGCCATCCTTTTCATGGGCTCGATCGTCAACCCGTAGGGTTAACAATGGGGACGGGTACGTTTGTTAAGGGGTCATGGCGGTCAATCTACTCGCAAATCCCTCTTCTTGAGCTGTTCCAAGGCCCGATATGCCTCGTCCCTGAGATAGGGGTCCTTATCGTTCTTGAGTATTTCCTTGAGCGGTTTTGCGACCTCCGAACCTCCGGTCAGTCCGAGCGCTTCGACTGCGCGGCCGCGCACCTGAACTCTCTCATCCTGGAGTAGCTCGAGCAGCGGCAATTGCGCCCTCGAATCGCCGATCTTACCCAGCGCCTCCGCTGCCGAAATCGCAACTTCGACCGTACTGTCTTTCAAGCAGGATATCAGGGGACTGACCGCTTCGCCGGCACCGATCTCCCCAAGGGCCAGGATGGCCTGACAGCGAAGATTATCATCCTCGTTTTTCAATGCCTGGATCAAAGGCTCCGTATTGCCGATCTTTTGCACCGCGGCCGCAGCTTCTTTTCGCACAAGCGGTTCGGGATCATGCAGAGCCCTCATAAGTGCCTGGGTTGAAGATTCCTCTGCGATGTTGCCAAGGGCTTTTGCGGCGGCCGCCCGTACCGTCATCCAGTCGTCCTCGAGGGCTTTGGCCAAGGCATCGGTGGCCCTTGCATCCTTTATCCGGCCGAGGGCCTCGGCTGCGTCTTTGCGAACGTACTCATCCGAGTCTCGCAAAGACACGATCAAAGGATCAACGGCCCTGGGATCAGCGATCTTGCCAAGGCTCTCAGCGGCCGTCGCTCTTACGAGCAACCACTCGTCATCGAGCGCCTTTATCAAAGCTTCGACCGCCCGCGTATCTTGAGTATCTCCCAGTGCTTCGGCGGCCCGGGCGCGGTTCTCACGCTCGGGATCGTCGAGTTTGCGGATGATTCTCTCGAGCCCGCCCCTTGCCCTCAGTCTTTTTAAATCGAAGCCGAGGATTTTCATGCGAATCAGCCTTCCTTACCGAACGTAGCCTATGACTTCCCGCCCAATACTCAGACTATTGGTCCGGGTGCATGCAAGCAACTATTTCTTTGGTTTTCACCAGGAAGCGCCGGGAATATTAAGAGATGAATGATTTAGGCGGACGATGAAGAAGAAGTCAGGGAAATGCTTCCTCCATCAATAAGGGAAGGGGCGCATATCATCGGAGTAAATAGATTCAATGCGGAAGAGATAAGGCGGCAGCACGAACAAGTATCGTAGAATGTTCAACTCGAGTAGGAGAAGTAAGGGCTCGGCGGCTTAAGCTAGCGGCTACGCTCAAGGAAACGGAGACTCCAGCCCAAGGGTTTAAAGTAGGGAGGCTTTCCCGCAAGAGCCGCCAACATCTCCTCGACCGCTTCATCGGCATGAGCATCAAGCATTCTATCGCCGCTGCTTTTGCATGCGGCTCGGGGTTCACCTATATATGTCGAAGCATCTTCTTCTGTCACCCAGCACAGCATGATCCCGACATGGCGGATGTCTGAAGCAAGCTCTCTTGCTCCGATTAGGTTAAATATTTTAGCGAGAAAACCGAGGAGCAGTCCGGGCCAACGGCGGCGGTTGATGGTTACACGGGCGAGGCCATCCCATGCGGTTCGAACCTTGGTTTCATCTAATGCGAGCATCAAGGAAGTCTCATTGAGCCCCGCATGTATATCATCAGTATCCCCACACGCACCCGGTTTGACTTGCAGCTGTGACAAGAGATCCGGATCATCTTCGACCATGCGACGATAAAAGCGCAAGAAAGGAGCGATGATATGAAATTGCTTGTTAAAGTAGAGACTGCGAACAGCCTTGGCGATGGCCAACTGGTGCCGAGGTCCCCCATGATTATCGATAACCAGGAGATAATGAAATCCCCTGTCCGCGAGGAAATCGGCGCTTGCTTTCAAGAAATAATTGAGCGCGCGACTATCGACATCTACCGATCTCGGTATGGTGTCACTTCCCAGAAAATAGGGCGGAAAAAGGACAAAGGAGATGTCTTGCCTTTGCTCGCTCATTTTGGAAATAGCCCGGTTCAGGAGTTCTTCAGACACCATGACATCGGTTCCCAGGGGAAGGTGAGGGCCATGTACTTCAAGCGGGCTCAAGGCCATAGCGAATATTGTTGACATACGATCCAGGGATTCGATTTCCGGATCGGTTAATTCCGCAAGCTTCAAAGTCCGCATAGCCATGAAGCAAGTATAGCCCAGTCCAAATGAATATGGGATCGAGCAAGGTATAGACGTTCCAGGCCTTGGTGACGGTATAAATAGTGGTGCGCCCGGAAGGACTCGAACCTTCAACCTTGGGATTAAGAGTCCCCTGCTCTGCCAAATTGAGCTACGGGCGCACGCGATATATTATCCAGTCGCGGGTGTTAAAAGGCAAGAAGTACCAGGGGCTTTTCTCAACAGCCATATCTGGAGGTCTTTGAAGAGACCTTACCTGGTCGCTGACCCTTCCAAATAATTCAAGCCGCCACAGAATGGGCGGCTTGAATACATCAACAACAATTGAGAGCCCAGAAAATGTATTACTTTTTCTTGGGCGACACGGCCTCTTTCATTGCGGCTCCAGGTTTGAATGCCACGACCTTCGAGGCTTGAATCTTGATAGCTTCTCCCGTCCTCGGGTTCACTCCCTTGCGTGGTTTCCGCTTGCGCACTTCCCAGGTGCCAAAGCCTACGAGAGTTACTTTCTCACCCTTTTTTAAAGAATTTGTCACGATATTGACTACTGAATCAACTGCGGTCGTCGCATCCTTCTTGCTCATCTTGGCTTCCTTAGCCACTGCATCGATCAGCTCCGCCTTGTTCATCACTCACCTCCTTCTGTATTGCCATTTCCTTAAAAATATTCGGTATCATGCTCGTTTTCCCTTTTTTGATGGGGATAGCGAATGTGATTCGAGGAGAATCGCAAAGATGTGCGATAAGAATAAGTCGCGTGAGTATCGTCAGTGAGAAGCCTTATTGATCGTGTCCAGGGCCGTCTGAATAGCATCGAGAACACGGTCCCTTCCTTCACGCGCCTGGACCGACATCAGTGGTTCAATTGCTTTGGGATCTCCGAGTCTTCCCAGTGTATTTATCGTTTCCAGAAGATCACTTTCGATATCGCTTTCCAGCAACGGCAGGAGTTCGGCCAAAGCCCGCAGACTGTTCATATCACCGAGTACACGAGCGGCGACGCCCCGGACTCCGGCCGAAGCGTCTTTGAGCATTTCGCTTATGGGAGCCCAAAGGCTTGGCTCTCTCATTTGTGATAATGATTCCACTGCTCGCAGTCTTACAATGCTTGCCGAATCACTCAAACCTTCAACCAGGAAAGGTATCGCTCGCTGATCGCCTATCTTCCCCAAGCCCCTCACTGCGCTGTAACGCAGGGAAAGACTGTGGCTGTGGGTCAGTTTGCATAAGTTCGGGACCACTTGAGGATCACCGATATCCGCAAGAGCGTCCACTACAAATTGGCCTACCCCGGGGCTTTCCGCGGCCAGTCTTTTAAGAAGCGGCTCTACCGCCTGCTTATCGCCTATAATACCCAAGGCTCTGGCCGCTCCCTTTCTCACCTCCGGATTATCATAGGAAAGGGCTTCAAGGAGCAGGGGAAGCGCGCTTGCGCCTTCCGAGGCCAGTAGATCTGAAGCCGCAAATCGCATAAAAGGCTGGGAATGCCCCATTGCTTCGATGATCCCTTTGAGATCACCATTTGCTGCCAATTTCTGTAAATCATCCCGATCTTTCATGGAAAGAATTATAGTACATGTGCTCTTACTGGCCCATAGCCAAGCGCTCAGCGAGGAAGAGGGGCAAGCCGGAAGCCAAGATTTTCTCCCGCGAAAGCTTGTAGTCGTATTCGAGAAAGTGGAACTCCACGGTCATTTCATCGCCGTCCAGGATGCACAACGTGGATCGGGGGAGGCCTCCCCGGTACTGCCCGCAACTGCCCACATTGAACATGTAATGCATGCCGGGTTCAAGGGGCAGGCAGAGCCCATTACTTACCTTTTTTTCAGTAACCCGCTTCTGCTCTCCATCATATTCATAAGCGGCGCATATGTGTGTATGCCCTATGAAGCAGAGATGGTTGGAGGGGGGCGCATATTCATAGACCAACGATTTGAAGGCATATGCCGCTTCAAAAGTATCGAAGATATATTCGTCGGGGTCAGAAGGGGAGCCGTGAAAAAGGCAGAAAAAGCCGTCAACCAATGCCTTGTCCGGAAGGGAAATCAACCAATCCCTCTGCATCTTGGAGAGGACACCTTCGGTAAACCGTAAAGCTTCCATTGCCATAGGATTCATGTTCGGCGTGATTCCCGATTGCAGCTCCTCCAGTCCGCGCTCGTGGTTGCCCCTTATGGATCTCACTCTCTTTTCGAGCACCAGGTCCACACATGCGCCGGGATCGGCATTGTAACCGATGATATCGCCGCATGACACTATGCCGTCTACTCCGGCTCGTTCCGCTTTCTGCAACGCAACTTGGAGCCCCTCGAGATTAGAATGAATGTCGGATAATATTGCGTATCTCAATTCCTGCCCCCTTCCGTCCTAAAGATTATATAAGAAGCAGGCACTGGTTGCTGACCGTACGATAGACTACTCGAAAGCGTCTGACGTATCATTGGGAAACGAAGGAGGGATAGATGAGAAAAAGTAATTGTCTACCGGCCGCTTTGGCTCTTATTATCGCACTCGTGTTTATTTCCGGTTGCGGCTGTTCGGGAGGAACTTCCTCAGCGGCTTCGACTGAGAAAGCGAAGGCATTATTGATGGAGGCAGGCAAGGCGGTTTCCGAAACAAGCTCTTACCGTATGAATGGCACAATGCGAATGGATGCCGACCAAGCGGGAGAAGGAGAGCCTCTGGACTGGTCGCTCGATATACAGGGTGAGATACAACAGTCGGCGGGAATTGTGAGCGAGCATATGGTGATGTCCGTGGGTGCCTCGAAGCAGGAATCCTATACTATCGGCTCCGATTACTACGCTTTTGTGACCGATAAAGGTTGGGCCCATATGAGCACGGGGAATTCAAAAATCCAGAATTCAAGTTTGGGCATGATAGATATACAGCAATTGGGACTTATGGCTGAGTTGGGCCAAGACATAAAAGTATTCGAAGAGAGTACGCAAAGAATAGGTATTTCCTTTCGTCTCGCTGAGGATTTCTTCAAATCATCGCTGCAATCGGAGGAGGGCGTTTCACAGGAATGGCTGGATGCGGCCGGGGAGTATCTCTCGGGACTAGCGGCTGAGGTGCGATTGTGGATCTTGAGTGACAGCATGCTCGTCGATGCTGTCGAGCTCCGATCCAACCTGAGTGAAATTCCACCTTATGGCATGATCAGTATGTCCATCGATCTCGAGGTGCGGGATTACAATCAGGGTCTGCGGATAACGCTGCCGGAAGAAGCCAAGAACGCCGTCGAGGTTACACTCCCTTCGTGATCGTAACCGTTCTTTGGCCCGTATATCGTCTGCGCTCAAGTTAGCGCCGCATTATGTGTAAAATAGGGGTTACGTGTACGGTTTTACACATTCGGGGAGGTCTTGGAATGTCTGATTACGAGGAAGGCAAAACCCGCTGGTGGGGATGGGGTAATGTCGATCAGCGATTCGACATCGAAAACCGCAGCCGCCTCGTTCCTTTTTTGCAAAAGGACCTGGGCGTTGAATTAGGCAAAGAAAGATTTTCGGATCCTACCCTCAAGGATATAAATATTCCCGAGCCACGCATCGGTTCCGAAATACTCCAAGGAATTGCGGCTATCGTCGGGTCGGAGAATGTATCCAGTTCAAAATTCCATCGAGTCAGCCACTCCGTAGGCAAGAGTTACCGCGACCTTATTCGTTGCCGGCAGCGGAAGGTGGAGAGAGTCGTGGATGCGGTCGTATGGCCGCGGGGTGAGGACGAAATAGTTAAGGTATTAAAGATAATCGAGGATAACAACCTGGCGATCATACCCTTCGGAGGAGGTTCGAGCGTGACCGGGGGCGTGGAGCCGATGTCAACTGAAAAAAACGGCGTGATTAGCCTCGACATGGCCCGCATGGACCGAGTCTTGAGTGTGGATCCCACTTCGCAAACCGCGGTTATCCAGGCTGGCGCCCTGGGGCCGGAGGTCGAGGACCAGCTCAATGTGCAAGGCTATACGCTCGGCCACTTTCCCGAGAGCTTCGACCATTCGGCCCTCGGCGGATGGATAGCGACTCGGGCTTCCGGGAGACAATCCACCGGATATGGTGACATCGAAGACATGGTCCTGGCCCTGAAAATGGTCACCCCCCGTGGGGTTGTAGAAACGCGTAAGGTGCCGAACACTGCGGCGGGGCCGTCGGTATTACAGTTGTGCATAGGGTCGGAAGGATTCCTGGGCGTAATTACCGAGGCCACTATGAGAATCAGGCCGGTCCCCGACGTAATCGATTATCGAGGCCTGATATTTCGTAATTTTGCCGCCGGCATCTCGGCTATCAGGGAAATGATGCAGCAGGGATTGGTACCCACATGTATAAGGCTGTCGGATCGGGCTGAGACCGCGCTGGCCAACGCCTTTCGCAGAACGACCGGGCCGAAATGGAAGAGGGAAGGCGAGGACTTCGTCCTGAAACTGCTGGCGAGGAGAGGGTATTCCTTCGATGACGGAGCTTTCATGATCCTTGGGCTGGAGGGTGATCGGGACGAAGTCGAGTATTTGCGCTCCGGGATTCTCAGATTGTGCCACAATCTGGGCGGATTCCATCTCGGCACCAGTCCGGGAAGACAGTGGTATGAAAGCCGGCATGATACGGCATATTTCAGGGAGCAGTTGATAAATTGGGGGGTCATGGTAGATACGCTGGAGACTGCGAGTACCTGGGGCAATCTCCTTCGTCTTTACGGCGAGGTCCGGAGCGCCTTGCGGTCCTCACTGGAAGGGGAGACCGGAGGCGGACTGATAACATGCCATGTATCCCACGCTTATCGCGAAGGCGCTTCCCTCTACTACACTTTCTTTGCCCCCATGGCCTCTGAAGGGATGGAGGAGGCGCAGTGGGACGAGGCCAAGCGCGCCGCATCGGAGGCCATAATGAAATATGGCGGAACCATCAGCCACCATCATGGTGTGGGATATGAACACGCTTCATGGATGCGCAATGAGATCGGAGAAGTTTCGTTAGGCGCAATAAGAGCTGTAAAGAAGGCAATGGATCCCGATGACATCATGAATCCGGGAAAGCTGTTACCAATTACCTAGATATGAAAGCAAAGCACGAACAAAGACTTGAATCGAGTGCCAAAGCCCGTGTGGCGATAGGCCTGATAGAGGTCGGAGTTGCATCGGCCGGTATGACGGATTGCGCCGAAAGTCTGCGAGATTATCTGGCGGGCGTCCTGCCTGATTTCGACTGGGCGGTCGAGGGTGAGGTTTGGGGAGAGGAACCGGACGCTTCTCTGCTCCTTCTCGACAAGGCTCGTACACGAATGGAAGAAAACTCCTGGCAATTCGCCTTTGTAATAAAACCGGATTTAGAATCTGAAATCATTTCCTTCAGCCATGCAGTGGCGATTATTGGAGTGCAGAGTGACGATTCCTGCCCGGGAGCCGTTCTCCAATACTTGGCGCGGCTTAACGGGCTCAGGACAGCCGGTAGCGATATTCGGGGCGCCCTGAGGATCGATTCATTCTATAACGAACAGGAATTGAAAGAACTGAACCAGGCTTTGCATGGCTTAACGGACGGAGTTCTCGAGCGAGGAGTCAAAGACATAAGAAGCCTGGCTCTATATATCCGCCTCGTCCTGGCTCATCCCATGCGAGTCCTGAAAGCGGTCTTCAGCCATCACCCACTGCGGATGGTCTTCAGTTTGAACAAACTTGTCTTCGCGGCCGTGGCGGCCTTGATTCTTTCTCTACTCTCAACCGAGCTCTGGCATCTCGGAGTCGGCATAAACGCCTGGCGTTTGGCCCTAATCGCCCTGGCCGTGATTGTGGTGGCGACCCTTTACGTCGTATTTCGCCAGCAGCTTTTCGTTAGAAAAGTATCACTGTCGCTTTCCGAACAAGCCGCCTTCTTCAACCTGACGAGTTTCCTGACTGTCCTGGCTGTCTTCCTGCTGCTGTTCATCGCTATTTTTTGCGTTACAATGATCGTTGCCCTGAGCGTTTATCCCCGGTATATCATCGAGCAGTGGTTGCAGAAGGACGCTTTGGGAATCAATGATTACATCAAGGTGTGCCTGCTGATCAGCTCTCTCGCACTGGTAGTGGCGGCTTTGGGGGCAGGCCTCGAGGAGAATCAGCATTTCCGTCAGGTGATGTACGCAAAGAAGAATACCTGAGGTCTTATGGAAAAACCTCCCGTTTTCGTCTATGGCACCCTCAAGCAGGGGGAAAAGTTGTTCCATCACATCAGCCACACGGTTAAGGAAATCCTTCCCGCTTACATAGAAGGCACTCTCTATGACACACCTTTCGGCTATCCTCTGCTGGTGTGCGGTAATGCCGAGGATTCTCCGCGTATTACAGGGACATTACTCATCCCCCTCGATGACCTATACGATGAGATGGTGCGTATTATTGATGTAATAGAGGGGGAAGCGGGGTTCAGTAAGGAGCTGAAAGAAGTAACCCTGGAAAGCGGATCGAGGTTAGGGGCCATTGTGCATTGTTATCATGAGCCACCCCCCTATGCTCAGCCCTTCTATGGCACGGAATGGCCTTGATGCATTACGGGGACGGAGGGCTCCGGTTGTTTAGTGGGCAGAGAGACAAGTATAGAGATTCCGGTTTCTCCTACCGCATCGAGTCGGATCTTGCCCCCAAGTTCCTCGATCAAATGCTCGCCCAGGCGATATTCCATACCCAGAGTCGCCAGTTCGCCTTCACCCTCCGGTGGAGGCCACTCCCCCAACTTTAGGATCTTTTCCCCTGAAATAATCGAGGGAGTCGATCGCAACCGCAACTGTATCTCGCTGGCCTTATGACTGCACCAGAGAGAAACGGTTTTGGAATCGTTGGTACAACGCATACATATGTCCAAGAGATTATAGAAGAGGTCGAAAAGCCGCGATGAATCGTTGACCATCCGAGGTAGTGTTGCCGGTAGCCTCACACCTATTTTCACGTTTCTTTCCCTGTAAATCTCCTCGAGAATATTTTTAACCTCGTCGATGATCTCGGCCAGATTGAGTTCCTCCTTGTCTAATCTCGGCGTTGGGTGTGCGAATTCCATGATCCTCAAGAGATCGTTGGTTATTCCTTCCAGGCGGGAGGCGGATACCTTTATATAATCCATGAATTGACGCTTGGAATCGTCATCCAGCCTGTCCCAGTATTCGTGCAGGGTCAAAGCATAACCTACGATTGAGGTAAGGGGGTGCTTCATCTCCTGGATGGCGATGCTCGACATTCGCCGGGCTTCCTCGCTCTGTTTCAAGAGATCTGAAAGGCTTTCCACCATTTCGAGGTGGTCCTTCCGGTGGTTCATCAGGCGGTTGAATTCGGCTCGTTGTTCTTTCGCAGCCCCCCAGAGATAGCCAATCGCGAAGGCTACCGGAAGACTCACCAGGAGCATAATGCCGATGGCGGGAGAGCTGCCAATGAGCTGTCCGGGGGACTCTGATGAAATCAGATAATGGAGGCCGAAAAAGACTCCGCAGTAGAGCAAGGCCAGGCACAGCGCAATAATCGAATACTTTAACTTATTCACCATGGCCAACCTCCTACGAATCTATTATCGTTATGCGAATGCAGTATATTGAGCATACGGTGAAGATAGAGGTGTTCATCAACTGATACAAGCCATGGCGGAAAGCTCTACTTGGGAGAGGGAATCTCCGGTGGCTTTACCTGGGTATCTATTGTCAAGAGCCCTCCGGCGCGAAATAAAAGGATAGCATTATTAAAAACCACGAGAGTATTTTCGCCACCCATCAGGCTATTCTCGACTTCCTGAGTGTAAACAGGGCTGCCCAATATCACCGATGCTTCTTCTACGGTCATGGTCTTCGTAAAGTCCTGAGGATGAAGGGTGGTAGGAGGATATTTCGCCGATTGTTCCTCCAGCGTTCCCTGGTTCGAGAGCCGGCCATCCTTGAAGTCCGACGATTTCCCTTCGGAGGGATAGATCCAGGTTTCCAATCGGGTCGAGTCGTAGGGGTCGAAGGCGATGTAGAACTGCTCGGGGTAGCCGAGATCGCCTACTATCCGGCTCTGATCCGCGGAGAGACCCGGAATCAAGCTTATCTCCGGTTCGCTCTGGGTATTGGAAGCCGGAGGCAAAGCCTGGCCCCCACATCCGGCCGTTAAAACTACAAAGATGGATAATGCCAGCAAGGCCGTGATGGCCGGTCTCTTGATAAGGGCAAAACTCATGACGTTCATAAAGTGATTATAATCTTCTGCTGGGACTAGGGATAAACCGGGACGAAATCTATTAGAATGGTTATTGAGTTTTTTAACCCGGGATACGAAGGAGGAGTCGAATTGCGAGGTCGCGCTTATCTGATAATCCTTCTTTCCCTCATGCTCCCCTTCGCCGGTTTCCTGGCGGGATGTGGGGGTCGGCAGGCTATCAAGGAAGTAACCTTGCAGGCGGGAGGGATGCAAGAAGCCTTTTCCCTCTACTATCCCGTCGCTTTTGAAGCGAGCGGACGCGTTCCCGCTTATTCAATCAGTCCCGGCTTATCCAATGTATCCGGCCTGACCGGCACTTATCTGCCTGCCGATGCCTCGAGTTCACTGGCACAGAGGGGATTCATTGTCATACCCGGGAACGAAGACCGGATTGCGGATGTATATCGGAATACATCCGGCGCAAAATTCATAACCGTCGATGCCGTACTCGACGCCTGCCTGACCTTGAATGACTACACGATGTTCTCTCTTGAAAACGAAATCCTGGCAGAGGACCTGAAGGACCTTGTAACGTCGCTTCTCGAGGCATTACAGGGAATCTATCAGGGGACACAGGGGACGGTGCGGGAGGCGGCCCTCAAAGACCTTGGATTTGTCGGGGTTGCCGCGAGGCTTCTCGACCTGGAAGCGGAGATACCAGACGGAATCTCAGATGCAGTTGATAAGGAAGTCTCGCTGATATCGGTACACAAAGGGCGGGCGATATCACCACTTTTTGGAAGCGAAAAAGACTATTCCATCTATAGCCCGGAAGGATATTATCTCGATGAAGGCGATCTCGAGCGCCACTTCAAGGCCATGACCTGGTTGAGCCAGGACTTTTTCTCCCCTCATCCGGGTACTTCTCAGGCCGAAGTGGACAGAGGGCGCAATTCCACCCGGCAGGCTTTGCTCCTCGTTGCGGCGTTGCATAAGGCAAGGGTTGGAGAAAGGGAAGCGCTAAAGATATGGGATGGGATATATCAGCCGGCCGCCTTCTTGAAAGGAGTGCCGAACGAGCTCAACGTCTATAGTTATGGAACAACCGCAATTGAAGAATTCGGCGTCAATCTGGAATTGAGCCGGTTTGGCGATGATTCCCTGATCGATTCGTTTATAGAATCCGTCCTCGAACTGGCAACAATCTCGGGCCTGGAGGACGCAGATTCCTCAGCCGCTTCATTCACCCTTTTTGCCCCGAAGGCACAAACGGATTTCAGGATATTCAAACAGCTGGTAGAGCCGGCTGTTCCTGAACGGACCATGCCGCGAGGTTTGGATATCCCGGCGGCATACGGCTCCGATCGTGCTCTCGATATTCTGGATAAGCTGTATAAGGACACCCAGTACGAATCATATTTGAATAACATCAAAAGCTTGCGTCGGGAACCCGAGCTTAATCCCCTACAGACGCATTCAAGCGTTTATTCAAGCGTTACCAAGGTACTGCGCGTATTGCTCAAGCCCGCTCCGGATGGTTATCCCTCCTTCATGCGAAACGCATCGTGGCAGGATAAGGATGTTTATTCGTTCCTCGCGGGATCGACTGAGTTGAAAAAAAGTGCGCCGGATTTCGGACTGCAGACCAATCCACCTGCTCCAGGATCCGCTTCTTCTGCGGAGAAAGGATACGTTGAGCCTCGCCCCGAAGCATTCGCCGTCTTAGCTGCTACGGTCGATACTTTAAGAAGAGGATTGTCCGAGCGGGGTATGGCGGTTGAAGAGGTAACAGATCGTCTTGAACTACTGAATACCCGGCTTCTCTCGTTCAAGGGGATTGCGGAGAAAGAGCTGGGTAATCAGCCGATTTCGGCCGAGGAATACCAATTGATCTCCGGGTTCGGAGATAGCCTCAAGTATCTCACTGGCTTTCCCGTATCGAGTGCAGAGAGTTCGCTCTTGCGAGAGACGGGCCTCATCGACGATCTTTACCACGATACAATCAATGGAGAGGTATTGCAGGCGGGCTTGGGCAAACCGAACGTCTACTATGTCATAGTACCCGTAGATGGGAAGCTCACCCTGACAATCGGTGGCGGCTTCTCCTATTTCGAATCCGTAAAGGCCGAGGATCAAAAGCTGACGGACGAATCCTGGAATGAATCTATCAACTCGGGGCAAGCACCTGCACAACCGGCCTGGTGCATCTCATTCTTGAAGTGACGGTGCTGGGGAACAAGAACTTGCCTTGCTAAGTCTATTAGTCGCATAGACCCACAAGAGTGACTTCTATAAAATAGGCTTCTGGCGAAGCCTCTGACTTCGCCAGAAGCCGTATTGCGAGGAGGCGCAGCCGACGCGGGAATCTCGAATTTGCTTGCCAGTTCAATGCCTTCTCGCCAGCCTGTTGGGGATAGACTTTGTTCTACCCCCAATTGCTGTGTAAGCAAGTGTAAAAATGACCGCCGCCTGGCGTTATATGAACTGGGAGATGGGACATGGCTTTAGTGCCAATGGACCCGGACAAAGAGAAAGAGCTCGTGCTCAGGGCCGCTGGCCAAATGGATGCCTTCGCGGAGCTCTATGAATATTATGTTGATGGCATCTATGGCTATATTTTTCGACGTGTGGGGAACGAACGGGACGCGGAAGATCTGACTGCGCGGACTTTCGAAAAGGCACTCGGGGCTGTAGGAGATTTCAAATGGAAGGGCGCTTCCTTCTGTTCCTGGCTGGTGAGAATCGCCGCCAATTCCGTGGTCGATCACTACCGCCGGGAGGGCAGAGCCAAAATGGTCGACTTGGAAGAAGTGTTGCCACAACTGGTAGGCGAGGACGACCCAACCATAGGCTTATTGAGGGAAGAGGAATCGCAATTGCTTCTCAGAGCCATGAAGCGTCTTCCCCGGAAATATCGCTCGGTAATAGAACTCAAGTTTATAGATGAGATGGATACCAAGATGATTGCCGAAGTGCTTGATTGCAGCAGGGGTAACCTGGCCGTGAGGCTCCATCGAGCCCTGAAAGCGTTGCGTCGAGAGATAGAAAAACTCGAGAAAGGGGAGTTGACTTGAAATCCAAGGATTCCATGGATAATATGCTGCGGGCCTTGGACGGACAGCAAGTCCAACTCGACGGGGAGATCGTCGAGCTGTTGCAGGTGGCGACGAGGCTGAGCCACCTGCATGGCGAAACCGCTCCCCTGGATTCTTATGTAAAGGAAAAGATTTGGAATGAGAGAATCTCCCTCGCAAATCGAACCGGACATTTTGTGAGGCCGAAACGGTATCGCTATCATATAGCGGCCGGCCTGGCTGCTGGAATGGCTGCCATGCTTGCAACTGTTCTTGCTTTTGCCCTGATCCCTTCGGGCGGCAAGGTGATCGAGAAAGATCAAATCGCCAGGCTGCAACTATCGCAGGGAGAAATAAGGGTTCTGAGTTCCAGGCACGAGGAGCGCCAGGCTGCGGATAGCGAAGTCATTAGCAATGGTGATTCCGTGATTGCGTCGCCGGGAACCAGGGGGATCGTGGAGTATGAATCCGGGTCGATAATGAGGCTGGAGGGCGAGGCGGAGGTCAGACTGTCCACCAATAATGGAGGGATAGAGACTGAGGTAATCCGGGGTAAGAGTTATCACCGTGTCGTAGACGGCGGCTCTTATGTTGTGAGCTCGCATGGGGTGAGGGTGGTTGCGGATGGCACCGCCTTTACCTTTGAGATCGATAAGGATACAGAAAAGGTAGTCTCGCTTGAATCCTCGCTCAGTGTGGAAGTCCTGGCTGGCTCGAGATCGGGATGGAAAACGGATATCAAGCAAGGGGAGGGCTTCTTCTATCAGGAAAGCGGCCAGGAAGCTCACCTGGCAGAAGTCCCATCACAGGATTTGAATAACGATTGGTTGCGATGGAACAAGAACCTCGATACGAAACTCGGCCTGCCCCTCGGCGTTCTTGCTGACGTCGGGGAAAAAGATCCAGCCAAGGAAGAATTGGCGGGTCAGCCCGAAACGCCTGCAGTTAATAGCGACGAATCAACACCGATAGTAAGCCAGCCGAGTGAGGATGAAGTTCCACTCCCACCAGGTCCGGCGTCCCCTGGGGTTGAAAAAACCCTGGTACTGAGCGCTCAGACCGCCGATGCCCAGGTCTCGCTTAGCTGGACACTCGCAGGTTATTCGAATTTCCAAGGTTTCAAGCTCTTCCGCTCGGAAACAAATGCTATGCCCGATTATCCCGATGACTGGTGGAAGTATATCGATGGGCCGGCCACGCGCTCGAGCGTAGATAACCGGGTTCTTGGCGGACATACCTACTATTACCGGCTCGGCGTCTATAATCAGGGCCTCATCCTCGGTTACAGCAATGCCGTGCAAATTTCAGTGGCCGGGCAATCCCAGGAGTTGAATATTATTCTCACAGCCTCCCAGGCTGCCGGAAAAGTAAACTTGAGCTGGGATGTAAGCGGGGATGTCCTTTACGACGGCTTCAAGGTTTGCCGGTCAGAGACGAATCCGGAGCCTGCCTACCCGGCTGAGTGGGTCGCATATATAACCGGGGCCACCGCCTATTCGGATGCTGATGTAAAAGTCGGTACAACTTATTATTACAGGGTTGGTATCTACAGGAACGGATCGATATTCAAATACAGCAACGCCGTCACTATTGCTGTTCCGTAGGATCTCATCCTATTCGTCCTCTTCCTCGTCGTCGGCCAACCATTTTTTAAAGAGTCCCGCACCCCCACCTTCGCTATCACCTAGCTTTTTCCTCAAGAAGCCGGGCTTTCTCGGGTTCATGGTGTATGGCTCGAGGATGAAGGGAATCAGAAAGACCACTCCCAGAGCGATGGCCAGTATGATCCAGGTGAAAACCGATGTGGAGGTCTCAGGTTCCTGGCTGCTCGGGCTCTCCTCTTGGACTCGGGCTACGTTCAGGGACGAAAAGGAGCTGGCCGGGATTTCCTGGTGGCCACTTATGTAATTGTCGAAAAAGCCCGACCAATCCCTTCCCGTCATGCCTTCCAGGGTCGACCGAATATTTTCGTTTGAAACCGCCAGCGAATCCGATTCAATATCTAGAAAAGCACGCAGAAAAGCGGATAAATCGCCATTGAAAGATCGGCTACCATGAATTTCGGAATCCAGGGCTGCGCATGCCGAAGCGCCCCCGGCAGCAAGTAATTCCGCAGCAGCTCTGTCAGAAGAAGCCGTGGAGCCCGAGGAAGCTATCGATCCGGTATAGTCTCTGCGCGCCTCACGATAGGCATCGTAGTTATCATTGAAGCGGTCCCAGAATGTTCGTGCCCCCCATATCCCCGCCTGATACGGGATCAAATCCTGGAAATATGAAGCCGATCCTTCCCTCAACCATAAAGCCTCCGCACCCAAGTCGATTTGCCCGAGGAGTAGGTCCGCCATACCATGGGAAGTTGATTCTATGCTTGAATCGGACAGTGGATCCTGGTCGGTGCCGGAGGGCAGGGGAATGCAGGCGGAGAAAGGCCGTGAAGGATAGAAAGACTGCTCCTCGCTACCATTCCCTGAGAACAGTAAGGCCAGAACAATGCGCTCTCCCTCACCCAGCCCTATTCCACCCAGCTGATTCTCGATTTCCGAAAGCAGGGCCTGGGCTTTCTTTGCGTATTCGAAAAGCCCGTTTCCGGCCGCCGCGGCCGAGGAAAATGGAACTGCTACGAGAAGCGAGTCCTGCTCCAAGAGCGCCATGTCGCCCGCAAAAAGCGGATTGGATAAGAGTTGCGACATGCCCGCCGGCTGATCCCTCCATGGCAGCGCTTGCTTCCAAGTAGGGGGAAGGGTGAGCTCCAAGCGAGGCTTAAAGTCACTCGCTGAACGCGGCTGGACCAGGATGGCATAACCGGGAAGATAGGCTAAATCCGTGGTGAGCAGCGGGAAGTAAGGCCATGGATGGCCTGCGTTTGCCAGGGTATCGAGGTATTCACTACCTGTCTTGTAACCAGAGGCATCTACCCGATAGGTAAAAGTTATTCTGCCATTTCCTTCCACGTACCAGGTATTCCCGTCCTGCCGCACTGCAAGCCCCGCCCCCGTGGCATCAAATGCTTCCGTATCCTTTATGTGAGATGCCAGACCGGTGGCGAGATCTCCATAGGAATCCTGCATTGCGAGGACCAATGGTTGTGAGGAATCGAGTTCGAGACTGACTGACACCGAACCGTCTTCAGGATGGCTTATATCCACCCTGTAAATAATGTCAGGCTCGGCAGCAGTTGCCGGGGGCCGGGCCGCCGCGATGGTTGAAATTACCAGCAGGGCGATGATCAGGATTGCATAAAGTCGCTTCATTGTTAACATCAGGACCATTATCCCAGAAAGAATTTGTCATATGAATAGCAAAAAACAATGGGGGATTCCAAAATCGTATAGGTATAAGTCCCAAGGTGAACTATTTATTTCTTCTTTGCCAGCGTGTCCTCTTGAGAAGCTTCTTATGCTTCTTCTTGCGCATCTTCTTGCGGCGCTTTTTCACCACGGAACTCACTAATTACCACCTTTTTTGGTCGTTTTACTGGAACAAATCTCACTCATTATACAATATCCAGGGAATTTACAAAAAAGTCACGTTGGATCGGCTGTAAACATAGTACCAAGCTTCACAAATACGATCGCATTCGAGTACAGCTGCATCCACGCCTGCTGCGTTCCGCTCCCTGCGACGTACTCGCAGAGTACGCCTTAGTCGCGCGTCTTGCAGGCGCGGCGCCCCGGGCACTCTCGGTGCTGACCGTATTTATGAAGCGTGGTACTTAGCCAGTCGCCTCAGTGCCTCGGTCTTTTCACCCCTGCTTGTCGGAGTAGCGCGCACCGCCTTCTCCAAATACTCGATTGAGAGATCATAATTCTCACGATCGACCGGGTAGGGATGGCCGTCCTTACCGCCATGAGCAAAACTGTATCTCGCAGGATCTTCCCAGCTAACCGAAGTCCCATGCACCAATTCGGCTATGAGTGCCAGAGCCCGCAAGGTCTTGCCTCCGACTCCGGGCATCCCCAGTAAGACCTCGAAATCCTCAGGTTGCCTCTCATAAGTTTTCAATAGCACTTTGGAGATCGAGGCGGGGTGAAGGTCGCGGATGAACAACTCATGCCTGGGCGGAAGCCGTAGTGTCTTAAGCCTTTTCAGTTCCCCGGTGATAATTTCCGGTTTTTCGGCCGAAAGTTGACCTAATACCTCCCGGGTCTCGAGGCTCTTAGCTGCCACGAGATCCATGGTGATACCCCGCTGGTCGCTGCAAATTGCGGCATGGGGTTCCTCTATGAAGGTACGCAAATCCTTCGATAGCCAGTGATAACGCCGGGCGTAACCGGTCGAATCATTCATGCCTTGTTGAACAACGATCCAATCTCCCGTAGAAGTAAACATGAAGAAATGATGGTAGATCTGGTAGCCGTCCTGGACGGCGTTGTTATCGACTTTGGCCGACATGCGGCTCGCTTGGACGAGCCGGGGCGCTTCGCCAAGGCCGATCCTCTCGGCTTGGCTTTCTATTTCAGCTGGAGTCCGCCGTGAGGCCGCCCCTTTCCCGCCTGCCGCGAACAGCCCGATGTCGGGCCTGCCGCGGAGGGCTTCCTTCACCGCACCGCAAGTAGTCGTCGTCACTCCTGAGCTATGCCAATCAAAACCAAGTACGCAACCGAAGCTTTGGAACCAGAACGGATCCGAGAAGCGGGCGAGCGTGTCCGCCGGGCCAAGTTCCTCGACCATGAAGACGAGGATTCCGCCGGCCAGTTTGACCATTCGATCGAAGAGCCATCGTGGCGCCTTACCGCCATGAAGGGGAAGATTGGCTATCCCCGTCCTCTGCATATTCGAATCACTTCTTTCTTCGCCTACTCGGAGCTATTGGGAGAAAGCAACTTCCTGCCAAAAATAGTTGCATACTGCAAGGGCCAATAGCGGCACAGGATTTCCTCTGCCTTCGCACGTGGATCCGGCTCGCCGCTTCTTGAAACAGCGAGGAAGAGGATTTCATTGAGAATCAATCCTTCCACCATGGCCGTCCGCAGCTCAGGCGCTTCCCTCGCGAGTAAGGCATTGACCTCTTCGGTACAGATCAGTAGCCTGTTCGTTTTCGGCTCCGACTGCAGCGGATAGAGTGGAGGCATGATGTCTTGCGATCCAGGCCCGGGCTGGGCAGTCCTGCCGACAACCCTTGCCCGATACGCCTTCGTCTTCATGAATTGGACGGAGAGGCCGGGCATCAGGTGGGAAAAATCCTTAACAATCCTTGTAATGATACCTTCGATTTCCTTAGCGTTCATTATTCACCACGTTGATATTATAGCCGGCCCCGGCGACACCTGTGCGGTTGCAGGTAAACAACCCGTTAGCAGCTGATAATAGTAAAATGAAAGACAAATCCATTTATGGGGGGAGAAAGTTGAAAGAATTCGTTAGCGGAAAGTTGGTCAGTGGAGGCGGCGTTTGCGAAGGGTGCGGGAAGCGTCTCGAAGAGGGCGTGAAAGTATACACAGCTGTCGTAGATGTTGATGAGTTGAAGGAATATTTCTGCTGTGAGGGATGCCGGCCGGCTGAGGGAAAGCTTCCCTCCGGTGTGGAGTGCATAGAGCCGGCACTTGCGGTTGAAGAGCCCGGTGAGAACGAACGCCAGTTGGGGATTGAAATAAAGCTGGGATGCATCTGTTCGGAATGCGGCCATTACTTCGAGGAAGGCGAATGGCTTTTCGTGGGTGTCGTCGAAGGCTTGCACGGCGGCTTCGTCTATTGCCACGATTGCTATCTGTTGGAACGGGAGCTGGAGGAGTAGGAGCGGTCCCTACAGTGAACGTCTCTTAGTCGATTGAGCCAGATCGAGTTTGTTGATGTGGCGCAGAGAAGGATATTCCGAGAGAACCATCAGCAGGATGATAAGCGCCGCTACTATGAAATATGTGCGCATTGTCACAATCGGCGTAAAGGAAAACAAATCGGATTGATATAGCTTCATTGCCTGACCCAGCACAATCAGGGCCGCAACATAGCCCGGCGCCAGACCAAGCAATCCCATAAAGACATTTTCAAGGGTCAGAGACAGTGAAGCTTTCCACTGCTTGACCCCCAAGGTCAGCATGGTCGCCACCTCCTGCTCCCTTTCCATGATATTTATGGTCGAGGTATTGAATACGAGCGTAAAGGCCATGATCAGGCCAAAAACCAGCATCACCGTAATTATTATGTAGAGCAGGCCCATATAGGAATTTATTTCCTTCTGGATCTGGCTCAAGTCGATCAACGCCAGGACTGAGGCCTCCTTATATAAGGTATCCTTCACCTCCTGGTATTTCTCAGGATCAACCTTGAGATAGAAGGCGGAGGAGCGTTGCCCGTAGCCCAGCAACTCACGCGCTTCCTGGACGGGTATGTACACGAACGCTCCCAAAGGTTCCATGATGAAGTCCGAAATCACGAAGGAACCGGATCGATTGTTGGCTTCGATATTGATAATATCCCCCACTGCCACACCAAGTTCGCTCCTGTATTGGCGGCTCATCAGGCAATGGTGGGGAGATATGTGGACTTCACGATTCTGTTCGTCGAGAAAGCCTCGCATTCCCGTGTCACTCGACTCTCCCATAACGATGCTCTCGACGTCTTTATTACCGTCGCCGTTGCTGATGATACACGGATGCCCGATCGTCGGATCAACTTGCTCGACCCCGGGAATCTCCTGCAGCTTGCTTTCCGTAACCTTACTTTGAGGGTCGAGATAGAGCACTGCGATATCAAAAGTAAACAGCTTGTTGAAGGCCTTATTGATTGTGCCGTGAATGGTGTCGTTGATGCCCAGGGTCATCATTACAAGGATGACGGCAAAGATTATTCCAATGATGGTAAATGCAGTCCGGCGCTTGTTTCGGAAAACATTGCGGACCGGTAACCTCCAGAAGACACGCAAACGGCCGAGAGAGGGGAGCAGCCTCTCCACCCAGGAATGTTTCCCGTATTTTGCCGGGTCGACCGTTCCGCGCAATGCCTCGGTCGGCTGCACGGAAGCGGACTGGCGGGCCGGAATCAAGCCGGCAAGTGCGCAAAAGCCTATGGCTATGACAAAGCCGTAAACGAACACCCATGGGTAAAAACCGAGATGCACCTCGGGTATGCCTAGATTAGATGCATATAGTTTGGATACCAGGCCGGTAGCGAGCATACCCAATATGCTTCCTACAATGACGCCGACCACCCCCACTAGAAAAGCGAACGACAGGTAATGCATAAGTATCTCCCGCCCGGAATAGCCGATGGCCCGCATGAGCCCGATGATCGGTTTCTGCGTCCTTACCATCCTGGAGAGAATCATGTAGATACTGAAGGCGGCGATGGTAAAGAACAGGATGGGGAAGAAAAGCGCGAAATTGTGAAACTGCTTGATATCCATTTCCATAATGCTCTTTGAAATCTGGTTATCGCGCGTGGTCACTTCCTCCACTGCATAGGGGGAAAGAATATCTCTTGCCAGGCTTTCCGTTGTGCTTTCGAGGGAATAGTCGTCAAGCGTAAACGCGAATTCATTATAGGAATTGGAGGGAAAATCAAGGAGAAACCGCGCTTGGTCCATGGACATGAAGAAGACTCCATAGACGGTGGCCGAAGTCATGGGAAATTGGCGGTTGCGGAAGACGATCATATATTCCGGGCTTGAAACGACTCCCGCTATCCGGATGGAAATCGTCTCCCCGTTCTTCACAGCCGAGATTCTGTCCCCTTCCTTCAGGTCGTTGAATTTGGCGAAGTGGGTTTCGACCAGGCACGTCAACTCCTGCTCGTTCCCGGTGAGCTCGTGGCCCGATTCGATCTGTACCATGTTTACGTAGGGTTTGTTCTTGGGGATGCCTATTATTTGCCCGGTTATATGCGTTCCGTCCTCGAGTGCCATTCCCAACGGATTATTGACTCGCGGCGTAAGCTCCTTGATGTTGGGAAGTTGCGCCAGCCGATCGCCGATGCGGCTCGGGGCTCGGTTGACCCTTATCAGAAGATCCTCGAAGTGAAGTTTTTCATAAGTATGCTGGTAGGAACCGGAGAGATTAAGAAAGGACATGTAGGAGGCGATGAAAAGGATGATTCCTATGGCTACCACGGATGAGATAGCCAGAAAGCGAAATTTCGACTCCCGGATTTCCCTGATCAGTTTTCTTCGCAGCAACTTCATATGTATAGCACCCTAGATTATGGTCGGCATCCCCATCTCTTCTCCAAAGTGCCCGCTTCCTGCGAGCATCAAACAATAAAATGTTATAGAGTAAGGGAATCCGGCATCAGCAGAAAGGAGATTCCTTTGATACCTTACGACAGCTTTCTTATCGATGGACCGTGGCTGGCTTCCCTGGGCTGGGTCTACGGCAAGGCAACAAATCTTATAAAAGACGATGGTAAGCGCAATAAAGTACGGAAGTGCCTGAACCTGACCACCGTCGGCTCTTTTTATATAACCAGTATCAGCCTCTATTTCAATATGGAGTGGACGAGGTGGATATGGGAAATGTGCAAGGCCGAATCGGGCCGCGACTGGATGATTAATTCCGGAGTTTTCCATTTCGATCACGAGAATGTCTCTCCAAAAGGCCATGCTATCGGGGCGGCGATTTTTGCCACTTATCCTCTCTGGCTGAAGTTGGGGTACAAGCTGGCGGATAGGTCGAAGAAAGCGGTCTAGGACGCGGCGGTTCTATATCTGACGGCCTCAACCAATCCCATCGGGCCGGTCATCATCATGTCTCCTCCCGGAGCCGGGTAATAGAAATCCAAACCGGTTCCCTCGAGAATCTCCCTGTTCGGTCCAGTTACCGCTATGAGATCGAGATTCTCGATGCCGGACGGTTCTTCAAGGTAGAAAAGACCGTGCCCGCTCGCCATGAAGGCATCTTCGTCTCTCGCCTGGCCGCAACAGAAAGCCTCCAGGTAAGAGGCAAACGAGATCGCCTCGAGCTCCCTGGTATGGTGCTCCAGGATCGCGATTATACTGCCTCCATCAAGCACGCAAGCCAGCGTATGTCCATTCCCGGCGTTGATCAGCAGCAGCTTTCCGCTTGCCCTTTCCATGACCCGTTTATCCGTCAGGCAACCTGCTATGGCTGCGGGGGCTGTGTCCATTGCCAGTGTCTGTTGGCCAGGCAATTGTTCGTGCAATCGTTCCGCCGCCGAAGCCATACGCGGGAAGACTTCCGGCACTTCGCCGTAAAGATAGGAGAGGGCTAACGGGCTTGGGTTTTCCTCAAGCCTGCTCTTCATATATGAAAGCCGGGTCTTGCGGTTGCTCTGGCCGCTTTCATAGGCCCCATGATCCTGCATAGCCACGGCGGCTGCATCAAGATCCTTCAGATCCTCATCGATCGAATCGAGCAGGCGCTGCAGGGGAGATAGATCGAGCTCATCCAGATTAAATGAGGCAGTGCCTTCTGCTGGAGGCATCCTCTCTCGAATCTCAATACCGCTGGCAATGACATCATCCAAATTATTTCTTATGGTGTAAGCCGCCGAAGGGGTCATTATTATGCGATGGTCCCGGGCAAGCGCCTTTATCATGTGTGATAAGGCTCCTCCTCCGACCGTGTGCCCGGTTATAAAAATGTCCCGGCTTTGCTCCCCCAGCCGTTTCACTTGGGCCGCAAGCAGTGGGCTTGGGCTGGGCAAAACCAGCTTGATGTAGTTCTCCAGCTTCTTAGCCGAATCATACAACAGGATGTCCTGCGTCCCGGCCCCTATATCAATTGCCAATATTTT